>Ga0272445_1000084_pt1 | contig 92940 bp, 83 predicted proteins | sample YNPCB0031_FD_194404 | JGI IMG/M metagenome (GOLD analysis project Ga0272445, IMG submission 194404) | Hot spring sediment microbial communities from Yellowstone National Park, WY, United States - YNP-CB-003-1 | ecosystem: Environmental > Aquatic > Thermal springs > Hot (42-90C) > Sediment...
CACTCAACTATGCGTTGTGTTGTTGTTACAACAGTTGGGGATGTAATGGTCATCATCGTTGTTGTTGGTATAGTTACAGTTGATGTCATTTCAACTGTCTTTGTAGCTGTTGTTGTTATAGGCGTTGTTGTTGTTGATACCCTTGTTGTTGTTATAGGCGTTGTTGTTGTTACTATTCTTGTTCTTGTCTCAACTTCTGTTGTTGTATAAGTTATTCTTGCCGTTGTTATCGTTGTTGTTGTATAAACAGTTGTTCTTTCAACTGTTGTTGTTATCATTGTTGTTGTTATATATGTTGTAGGTGATGTAATAGTAGTTAGATACGTTACTGTTGTAGGTGATAGCAATACGGTTGTTATCGTCGTAGGTTCAATTATGGTTGTTGTAGTCTCTAAAGTTCTAGTAGCAGTTGTTACATATGTATAAGTTATTGGCACCAATACTGTAGCTGTAGTTGTAGCTGTAGCTGTAACTGTTGTAGGTTTAGGTATCACTACAGTAGTAGTGTAATAATAGTAGTAAGTAATAGCGTAATAATAGTAGTATTGATCTCCACTAATTAAGGCTAGTATTGGAAGATTAAGCGGTGAAGAGAATACCGCAACTGTAACCACGATTATGATGGGTATTAGCAGTACTATTAGTTTCTTCATATACTTCAGCACCTACCTTATACATACTAGGTTAACTCTTGTATTTAAAAACTTTTCTCTTATAGTACAGCTAACTTTATATAGTTGAATTTCCGAAGTACTTCATTATAAAATTTTTATACAATAAATTATAAATAGAAAGGTTTATCTCCTTGATAAAACTATGATACAGCTAATACTAACACTATTACTGTTACAATAATTGCTGATACCAAGCCATATGATGTAGATGTCACAGTTTCAAGGGTTATATAGTGATGAGTGCAGAGTTGGCGTAGTTGCTGTTGATACATAATTTTGTAGATGTTATTAGGTCTATAGAAACTCTATCAAGTTCCTCGTTTCTAAGAGCTGTTAAAACCTTTCCATAGGCTTTATAAACTCTTCAACCATTTGAGATACAATACATTGAATATCTCTGACCTCCTCCCCACCCTAAAGAGCAGAGCTTTCAGCTGTAAACTAGCTATTATGAATAGAAATCATTGTTTAGGTTCTGAATTATTTTCAATAAGCTATAGAAATACAAGTTCTAAATAAAAATTTTAGAAAATCATTCTTTTTATCATTTGTCTCTAGGTGTTCATTCTCATTAGTTCATGTTTATTTGTTGTCTCTAGGGGCTTTCTCCTCACTTATTCTCTTATAGGTAATACAGTTACTTCGAGAGTAGGTTTATTGGATTAAGAACTTAGGTACAAGACTCTTGGGAGTTGTTTCATAGATTTATCAGGGCATTGCTCTTTATCGACATAGATTTACAATAAATATAAATGAAATAACATTTATAGATTCAACCATAAAATGTCGAAACAGTCCCTAATGTGCTGAAGAATCTTTTAGGTCACTGTTTAGGTAATGGCTATTAGCATATGGTCTTTAGGTACAAACCTTGTACATGTACGCTGTTTATCAAAGCCGTAGTATGCACAAACAATTACTCCTCGACGATTTATACCATATTTACATAAAGCACACCTTAGGTACATCTTGTATCTACCTATATTATATACCCTGTATGTAGGTTTATATATGTTTAAGCAATAGTTGAAGATATTAAAATATGTATTAATATTTCATGGCAACCTCACGAAATAAAGGGAAATCTCATTTCTCCAAGCATTTTAATCCCCAAGGATATTCAAAACTTTAAACCCTTTAAACTCTTGCAATAGCTTATAATTGTTCTGGAGTAGTATTAGTGGTGGTATTATGGTTATATGTAGAAAACCTGTAGTTGTTGTCCATGGTGGTGCTGGTAGATGGGATGTTGATGAAGATACTCGTAGAAAAGTTATTGAGTTTTTAAGAAAAGCAGCACGATCAGGTCTAGATGTTATACTCAGTGGTGGAAGTGCTGTTGATGCTGTAGTTGAGGCTATTAAAGTTCTAGAGGATTCTAGTATTTTTAATGCTGGTGTTGGTAGTATTCTTAATGTTCTTGGTGAAGTAGAGATGGATGCTGGTATAATGGATGGGAAAAGCCTTAGAGCTGCTGGTGTAGCTGTAGTTACAAAACCTAGGCACCCTATAGAACTTGCACGGATAGTTATGGAGAAAACAGACCATGTACTAGTCGTTGGTAGAGGTGCAGATAGATTAGCAGATCTTTTTAATCTTGAGTCTAGACCTCCTATACCTAGTAGGGTTGTAGAGAGGTACAAGTATTTAATGAAGAATATAGAGAATGTTAGATATTGGAAAAAACTTAGAGATATATTACCGTTGATTGCTCCTTTTGTAGGGGATACTGTTGGTGCAGTAGCTCTAGATATCAACGGTGATTTTGCAGCAGGAGCTAGTACAGGTGGTGTATGGTTAAAGCTTCCAGGTAGAGTAGGGGATTCACCAATACCTGGTGCAGGGTTCTACGCTGACAATAGTGGTGGAGCTGCTTCCGCCACAGGTCTTGGTGAAACTATCATAATAACAAGTCTTACTAAAGTGGCTGTAGAGCTTATGGTGAAAGGTCTAGGTGCTGAAGATGCTTGTCTAGAGGCTATTAAAAGACTTACAACAATATTTGGAAATGATACTGCAGGTATTATAGCTGTAGATATTAGAGGTAGTATAGCTGCTGTACATAATACTGAGCATATGCCTTACGCATATGCTTGTAGAGATAGAGTTGAAGCATTTTTCAAAGGAACCGTATTCAAAGTATAGCTAGTCGATTAAACCGATTTTTCTTGCTATATCTTTAACAGCTTCAACAGCTTTACTACTACTTGGTAACGATAATATAGGTCTACCTTCCATGCTATACCTTATAATTAGATCGTCTTCAGGTATTGTACCTGCATATTCATAACCTATATTTTTGATGTATTCATCTATTTTCTCAACTAGATCTCTAGAAACTCTATTCCCAACAATGTAGAATTTATCTGGTTTTATGTTAACTTCTTTTGCTATTTTAATAATTCTCTCAGCTGTTTTTAAACTCATTATCGACGGGTCTACTACAACTATTAATGTATTTACATATCTATCAACTCGTCTATTTAGATGTTCTAAACCTGCCTCCATATCCATTAACGCAACTGTATAGTTCTTGAGGATATTTGTAAGAATTCTTGTTAGAACGCTATTAACGTAGCAGTAGCATCCTTCACCTTCACCACGCCCCATAGCTATAAAATCGAATTTCTCTAATTCGATAAGGCAATCTCTAAGTATCCAGTAGTTTAATATTGAGAATTTGTCTATGTTCTGCTCTGATAAATCCAATGTTTTTGCTCTGAATTCTTCCACTACATCACCTATAGTCTTATCTACTTTAATACCTAGAACTTCTGGAAGATTTGTAGCTGGATCAGCATCTACAACAAGTATCATTTCGTTAGTTTCTTTCTCTAGTAAAACTTTGAGTAGCAATGCTGTTAAAGTTGTTTTACCAACCCCTCCTTTACCAGATATAGAAGCTATAAAAGGTCTTCTCATAATGATTACCTACTGCTCACTTTTCTCCACGGTTTAATTTCCTTACTTCTCCTCCACCAACTTGGGAATAACTCAGGTTTGCCAGGTAGTATAAACCCTGCTTCGTATTCCTCCATAAAGTTTGGATCTATCATAAGCTCTAGTGTAGCTATATTCTTAGCTACTTTCTCAGCTGCTTCTATATAGTTTTTAGATAGAGTTGTTAGTATAGCTCCACCAAGAGATCCGTTCCCTATATAAGTAATCTCTGCATTAGGGAACTCTGGTATCATTCCTATAGCTATCGCGCTATTTATATTTAGGTATCTCCCAAAAGCACCTGCTATATAAACATGTTTAACTTTGTATACATCTAGCATCATCTTCTTTAGGAGAATAGATACAGCTGCACATACAGATGATTTAGAGTCTATTATATTATATATATCTTTCTCTGTTATAACTATATCCCTCCCTATAGCTGTTTCTTCAGCAAACGCTACAATATATTCATAACCTTCTGATCCTTTCCTAACGTATTCAGACTCTATATCTCTATAGAACTTCCCCATAGGATCTATAACACCGTTAATAAATAGTTGTGCCACAAGATCTATGTAGCCAGAGCCGCAGATACCAACAGGTTTTCCATCCCCTATAACTCTATACCTAGCTCTCAAAGTATTAGAATCAATTTCAACACTCTCTATAGCTCCTTCAACAGCTCTAACACCACACCTAAGCCCCCAACCTTCGAAAGCAGGACCCGCAGGTGCTGTTGTCCCTATGAACCAGTATCTACACCCTATAACAACCTCAGTATTAGTCCCTATATCTATTAGAAGTGCTGGTTCGTCTTGCTCATGAAGACCTGCTGTAATTATATCGCCTATAACATCTCCTCCTAGAAATCTTCCTGAGCATGGCAATACATAGATCATTGCATTCTTGTTTATATCGAGATTTAGATTAGATGCTTTAAGCATGTAGAACTTAGGCTCGACTTTAGCAGGTTCTCTAAAAGATTTTATAAGGGGATAGGGATTTATACCTACGAATAGGTAGGTCATAGCTGTATTACCAGCTATAGACACTATGTATAATCTATTCTTTTCTATGCCTAGCTTTCTGCACAATCTATTAACAATACTATTTATTGTATCTACAACTACTTTCTGAAGATCTTTTAAACCATCGGGATTAAGAGCATGAGAAATTCTTGAAACAACATCTTCACCATACATCATCTGTTTATTAAGCTCTGAATCTATACCTACTACCTCACCCTTAGACACATCAATAAATGCTACAACAACTTTTGTCGTCCCTATATCAACACCTACACCATATACTTTACCATCTTTATCTATATCTACTACAGAATTATCTGATGGGTTTACTACTACATATACCTTTCCATGTCTATTCAAAAACTCTTCAGCTCTCTTAACCATAGATTCGCTAACTCTATAAAAAAGCATTATCTTAATAATATCAGTGTAATCAGATATAGGAATAATCTTTAATATAGGTTCAGGAACTACGCTTGGGAGAAGTACTTGGGTAAGAAGTTTAGCTTTCTTGAATTGGCTTTCTGGAGGTATATAAACTTCTACATCGCTAAGAACTTTAGCTAAACATGCTAACACAAACCCTTTATCAATCTCATCACTAGATAGAAGAGTTTTATCGTGAAGCTTATGCTCTACAGAACCTTTAACAAGTACTTTACATTTACCGCACAACCCCTTACCTCCACAAACACTTCTTATACCAATACCAGTACGTTGAGCTACCTCTAGTATAGATGTACCTACTTCAGCTTCTGCAACAATATTGAATTGCGGGAAAAACACTTTAACAATCTTTTTACTCACACTTTCTCGCCTATCGTTACCATCTATACAGTCTTAGAGACTTAGTTATGCTGTTAATGTAAATATGGTAAGCTAAGTTATAACTTTACTAAACTTTGAAGATGTTTAAAATATCTAGGTTTGGGTAAGCTCTTTCAGTTTTTCAGATGTCCAGATCTTCTCTAGGAATTTACTAATTTCGCTTGAGTCCATAGGACCTACAATTACTTTCCATCCTGTTGCATCCTCTATATCTCCTGAAACTCTAGCTGCTTTCCCAGGTATTATAAGTACTCTATGTTTAACTTTCTCATCAAGTTTTGCAGATTTAATTACTTCTAGAACTTTGTCACCTGTAAATTTTTTAGCTGCTACAGAAACATCAACAGCCAATCCTTCAGAGTCTATCACTATAAGCCATGTGTTAACCCTTGATTTCTCTAAATCACTTACAACTATGCTATAAGTTAAAGCATAGTTTGTTGTAACTAGAACTGGAGACATATCAGTTGGTTTACCAATTTCTCTAACTCCATGTGGAACTGCAACAGGTTTTCTAGGATCTGTGTACAATCCGAATCTCCACATAACCTGTGGCAATAGAACCCATCCCTCTAGTGAATGCATAATTAGTACATCGGCATACCTAGTCATGAGCATCGTCGCTAGTACTGCTTCCCACCACATCTTATCAGTTATATCACCTTCTATCGATGTCCATGCAGATATAGGTGCCCCTATAAGTGGATACCCAACGTATTTCCATAGATCATAGGCTGCTTTATACCTTAACCATGTGAAAGCTTTCAATGTATAAGAAAGACCGTTAGAACCTACTAAAGTTCCAGGATCTAGTACAAGGTCTTCTATTCCATAGCCTTCACTAACTGTTTTAGCTAAAGATACAAGCATATTTAGATCTCCTGGAGAAGCAATAGCTAGAACTGCTTCAAATCTCTTCGCTAACTCAGCCATCTCTCTCCAATTATCCTTTGTAGCTGCATATATCAATGGTCTATAGTTCTGCGTTAGCACATTTAAACCTGCTTCAATTACTGGAGGATTCAAGGAACATAATATTAAAGGTAGGGATGAGTTCTCAGAAACAATTTGAACTGTTTTAGCAAATTGCTTAGGATCGTTAGTTACTGATCTAATAGCAATTAAATCAAGTTTAAGTTTCTGGCCAACGTATTCATATTCAAATTTCTCTATCATCCCAATACGTTTTAAAATTGTATCTCTATCCATAGAGTCGTCAATATCTATAGCTATAGCTGTAGGGTTCATATACCTTAGCTCATGTCTATAGAGAACGTATTCACCACCTATTTTCAAAACTTTTTGAGGGCTTCTTAAAATAACCTCTCTCACTGGAGGTAGCAATAACTCTCTCAACTTTACAAGGTTCTCTCTATAGGTTTCTTCCTCAACTATAGGTGGGCATTGCTCTATCTTCGCTTCTAAGTTAACAAGTTTAACAGCAAAAGCCATACAGTTTGGTTCTCCACACTTTCCACAGTTCGTTTTCGGTAGTAATTGATAAACATCAAGAGGTGCTGGAGGTCTCCAAGGCATAAGCTACACCACAGGGATTTTAGCTGAAAGCCAGTTCAACGCTTTTTCAGGATTGCTGGGTTTCGGTTCTGAGAATAGATACTCTCTCAAACTCTTAATCACTTTAACGCTCAGCGGATGAAGCATCATGAAGTAATCAGCACCAGCTAGTAAACATATGATACAAGTTAGCGTCTCCCATAAAGGTCCTCTAATCTCTTTAGGCCCCCAGTAGGGATCCATAGTTATCCAAGCTTCTCTAGCACCCCATGCATTAGCTGCACCTACGTTAAATGGATGTTGAAGAAGTTCATTCCCTAGAAGAGCTCCTAACCTTGCTCGTTCCATTGCTGTAAAACCATATTCGGTTCCGTAGCCAATTCCACCAATATTTAGATCTAGCATTATTCTATCTCTAGGGATCCATGTATAGACTTTCCTATTGATTTCTTCGGCTTTTTCAACGCTCATAGGGGAGAAATCTATTACAACAGTATTTGTTTTAGCTATATTAGGGCACACCTTCTCTAGATCCATATCCAGATTTAGACTGTTTATAACAAGACCCTCGCTTGGAAATACCTCTACAACTTTATTGAATACTACTACATCTTTCTCAGGATTACCACTACCACCAACAATAATAGGTACTTTAATTACTTGTAAAACTCTATCAACATTTCTAACAGCTTCTTCAGGTGAAGCATCTTTTATAGTTGGGTCAGTACTAATAAGGTGTAGATCTATTGCTTCAGCACCGAATTTATTAACCCAGACCCTCGCCCATTCCTCAGGGTTATCGAGAGCATCACCAAATACAACTCTAACAGCTCTTGGTAGACCTATCTTCATATCGAATACATCACCACCGAACGCAGGTGGATGTGGAGGTTTATAGCCTGTTAAATAATAGTAAGGTGGTAGCTCATGACCTCCTAAAACTATGACCTTATCCCTGGTCCCACCTTCACTTTTTGTAGCACCTAGCTTAACTTCGACAACTTTTCCAGTAAACTTCATCATAGGTTCTTCAAATGCTAATGACATCAACTCCACTATCTTCCTACCTACAACTTCAACAGCTTTAGCAACAGCAACTCCTGCTTGGATCTCAGGTTTAGCCTCAGTAACAACTTTTGGTGGTGGAGTAATTGCTATAGGTATAGGTAGAGTTTCTAGAGTTTGTAGAGGAACTTTTAGCTCTACTTCATCAAGACTTATATCGATATTATATAGTTCAACAATACCTTTCTCAAGAGAGCCAGCTATTTTTGCTAAAATCCCTAGTATTTCGGATACTCTTAGAGCATCTTCATCCTTACTACTTCTCTCCGATGCGTTTTTCTTATTTTTATCCTCACTCATTTCTTTTCAACCTCGCCTCTCTTAATCACCATTTTTTCGATTCTTATTCTAACACCTCTTAAAGATATATTTACAGGAGGTCCCCTGGGTTGTGCTAACTGTGTTGGTATAGTTACAGAGACTGTTATACCTCCAGGTGTAGGCACTGTTAATGTTTGAGCTTGAGTATACCCAGTAGATGTAGAAGCTGTAGCTGGTGCTAACTGCTGTATTTGAGGAGTAGGAACCTCAGCTAGCTGTAGAGATGGTTGTTCAAGTTTTGGAGCAACTTCTTTCTTTACTTCAAATTTCTCTACCTTAGCTTCAGGTTTAGGTTTCTCTTTCTCTAATATCTTCTTAGCCAGCGGATGACCCTTCTCTATAAGGTATTTCTTAAGCTCTTCAACAGTTTTAATTTCTTTATCTGTAGCTATTTTATCTCTAAGCTCTGGAGGAATTGCATCTAGAATTTTTTCTTTTAGTTCTGAAGGCATCCAAACAATCCTATTCCACCCACCATCGGCTTGGAATAACTTTTTACTTCTTAGATAAACAAGCCCGATGCCTTGGAAACCTGGCACCTGCTTACCTCCACCTACAGCATCAGCAATTTGGCTAAACCTTAAACCTATTGGTGTTGCGCCAGCAAATCCTCTATGTACAAGTCCAACACCATCTACCTCAGGTATGTAGAAAGTTGCTATCTCAAAACATCCGCATATCGTTGGTGGATAATCGAAGAGGGAGTATATCTTAACCTTCTGTATAGCACCGTTAGAAAACTTCTTCACAGCTTCATTAGCACCTTCATACTCCCCTCCAATTGGATCTAGACATCTACCTTTAGGAACAGGTTGAATAGGTCCTTTAGGATCTATTTGTGCTGATACCATAGCGTCGAGCCATGATATAGCTCCGCATGCTGAGGGTCTCTCCGGGGTTATTATACATACATGTGTAGGAGCAAACGATTGACATAGCTTACAAGCATAGAACATGTCAACATCTTCATCTTTAAGCATTAGAGCTCTTCTATCTCTCTCTTCGTAAACCTTAAGTGCTTGAGGATACAGCATTTCAACAACTTTTATATCAGTTATAAAGTATATCCTGAGTTTCTCGATTATCGGGAAAGCAGATTTAAATAACCTGTATAGAACAGTCCCTATATACTTAAAAGAGTTTAAACCTTTTTGATAAGATCTCTTACTAACTCTTAGCCATATATCGTACCTCTGGTTCAAATGCATATAACCTTGAACATAGTTGCTATACTCATGGATACGCCTCTCGAGAACTCCTTCAGCTTTCTGATCGAGTATCTTCCCCGCACCCTCGATTACCACAGCATATTCATAACTCTTACCCTCACTTAGCTCACTTAAATCAGGTCCTACAACTACTATCTCACCATCTTCAACTTCGCCCAGGGGCTTAGCTAAGAATAGTTCAAATTTATATTTAACCTTAGGTCCTCCAAGCTCAACAAACATTTCTGGAGCTCTAACCCTCTGACCTTCGTATTGAGGACCTACATCTACAGGTATATCCGTAAAGATACCTTTTGAAGGTGCTGGGGGAACCTTGAATATTTTTATAGGTACACCTGGAGGAACTTTAATCTTCTCGATAATTTTTATCTCTAGACTTTCTCCATTGGGCACTGTAGTTGCACCTCTAACATTAACTAAAATACAGCTTTAAAACATATAATGTACATCATCATCCTATTTTTTCTCTATAGAGATTTTTATCATTTCGATTAACTGTAGGAAGTTTTTATACCATAGAGCTAGCGGTAGTGGGGGTAGAGTCCATGTAGCATTAGGCTGTGAGTATGGATCTAGAGATAATGTCTGTATATCAGGTCTATAGTGTTTTATATGATTAAGTAGTAACCATTGGTAAGCATATCTATGGCCTATAAATATCAGTAATCTGTACTGCTTTAGCTCTTCTCTCGATATTTTCCTCACCATCTCTAAAGGGAATAAAATTATATAGTTTTTGAAACCGATATCTGAAAGTTTTTTCACAATATTTGAGTCTGATGTTATTATAGGTGCGTTTATTGCTATTGATAGCTCTGCTATATGGCTAACCACATCTCCTATAATATCCTCTACATCTTTTATCGCAGGACCTACAAAAATAGCTATTTGACCTATGTTTTTCTTTATTATTTCAGCAACTCTTGAAATATCTGTGATTACAGTAGCTTTTATAGGTCCTGGGGGTATATCTCCTTTTAACCAGTACTCAAGACCCATTAGCACCACCTTAGATATTGATACCCTCTCTCCTCAATCTATACTTCTCAATAACTTCTTCTAGTGCAGTTGGGTTTTGTGTTGATGGTTTCTCTCTCCACCCAACTTCTTTTAGATACATCATTACTTCATCTTTATATGTTATAGGTATATCAGCTTCTGTTCTTACGTATAGATGTATATCTGGAGGTAATCTATCGCCTCCATAGAACTTCTTATATAGAGATATATAGTTTGTTAATTTGATAGCTCTTCCTTGAGGTGTATCAGCTGGTCTTATACAGAGCTTGGGTATCGTAACCATTGTTTCTTCGAATGTTTCTGCGGCATAGAATAGATGGAGAGGTGAAGGATCGAACCTTAGCTTCTCCCCTGTTACAGCATCGTAACCAGTCCAAGCTTCGTCATCATATTCATCGCCTAACAACATCCTTCTATACTTAAGCCCATGAGGACCGACAATCACTGGAACACCTAAGCGCCAGAAACCTGATGCAATAGCGGCTGCTTTCTGGCTCATAGCACCCCATGCAACTCCTACAGCCCCGATTCTATGGAGGATATAGTCAGCGATTTCAGCGTAGTTTGCTCTCAAAGGTAGCTTAGCGAATATGTTTGCAATTTTTATTGCCGCTCCTGCGATATGGGAATTAGCTACACATGAACCTACATTAACTATTCCTCCAGCTTCGAAAACCCCTGAGAACTCTTCGTAAGGTGTTTTACCTTCTTCATTTTTATACATAGCTATAGCCATAGCTGAACAACCTGAGGCTGTAACTATGTATCTTCTAGAAGCAAACTCCCTAGCCATAACCCCTACGTCCTGAGCACCATCAGGCCAGTTAGCACATCCAACGAAAGCTACAACACCTGGTATAGTACCTAAAACGATATCTCTTCCAACAGCTCTAATCTCTGTATCTTGTATAGGTCCTCTACCAACTCTACATTTATACGTTTCGTTAAGCATGGTATCTTTTGCTGAAGCAAGTATCAATGTAAGTATAGGTATATCTCTTGGGCAATCGTATTCGCATCTCCTACAAGCAAAACACCTTCCATATAGCTCACGAAGTTTAGATAAATCACCTTTAGCAGCGGTGATGAGAGCTGTTGATATAGGTAGATTCTGAGGACAATTTCTTTCACAGTTCCTACACTGTGTGCACTTTTTAGCGTATTCAACTATATCTTTTTCGCTGAACAACCCCCATTTATACCTAGCTCTTAACGGAGCTATCTTCAGAGCTACTTTAACAGCTACTTGAGCAGCTCTCTCTTCATCGAGTATTAGGGCTCCAGGTATTTTATTATTTATAAGCTCTTCTACAACAGTATCAGGATCAGCATAAGTTTTATCAGGTAGACCTCTCATAGCTTTATCTGTTGTAGCTATAAGTATAGCTCCTACCCTCTTAACCTCCTCAAGAATATTCGTATAGATACACTGCTCATCTATTACAACAACATCAGGTATACCTGTTCTAATAAATCTTAATTGCCATGAGATAGGGCCTACAATTTTAGCCCTCTTCTTCTCATACCTAGTAATATCATGAGCTGTACAACATAAACCACATACTTCTACTTTATCTCTTATACCTAAAGCCTCTAGGTAATCAATTATAGCTGCTGAAGGTAGAACATTATGACCTATAACCAGGATTACAGGTTTTGTTGGATCTACAACACCTATACCTAGATCGACCAGAGGAGCATTAGGATCTGCTTTAGGCATTCCTAGAGAAACTATTTGAACAACATCAGCTATCTCCATAGCAACGTGGTCTAGCATTCCTAAGTGCAGAACTTTGCTCTCATAATCCCTCCAATCCCCTTCCTGACCTGTGTGAACAGAAGCTAATGTTTGAACAATCTGTTTCTCAACGTATTCTAGAACTATTTTGAGATCTCTAAGAGTTTTAGGTTTAACACCTGTTACAAGTCTTGTTATAGGCATCTCAACGTATACCTCACCCCCTAGGTCTATAGAGGTATCCTCTCCATACCTAGCTATAAGCTTATCAATAAGCTCTCTAGCATGACTAGTATGAGTTGAAGCACCTATAGCACAAACAAGTGTTACTAATCTAGACTGTTGCTCAGATAAATCTAGTCCACAAGAACCTCTTTTACCTCTAGAAAGATCGCATCTACCATAAGTACATAGACAACATAGATCGCAGTATGGAAGGTACAATGGTTTATATCTCTTCAGAAGTACGTAATCCCAACGACGTAGAGTTGAAATAGATGGAAACGGTGTAGGACCTGGCGGTTCTTCCCATTCCTCAACTATATACCCTATACTTACATCGAGATCCTTAACCTCAGCGGATGGTGATCGAAACTCTTTTAATCTTAACCTAAACTCTTTGAAAGGAATACTCAACCAATACACCTAGCTATAGGTCTTCTTTAAATAATAAGTATTTAAGTATTTCTCTTTTGACACTATGGATATACTTGAGAATTAAGATGGGGATTGATACCTATGTAGAAGTATAGACAGTATCTTGTCCTTTAGCGTACTTAAAGATGTTATAGCTGGTGAATCTGGTTTATAGTCTATCAATGAAACTCCTTTGTAATCAGCTTCAATAACAGAGATATCGAATGGAATCCAGTGGAAGATCTTTTTACCGATGTTTGTTTCGATAAACTCTATATCTTTGCTATCCCTAACTTTATTCGCTATAACTTCAAGTTTTTTAACACCTATATCTCTAGAAAACTTCTCAATTTTTGTTGCAACATCAAGTGATTTTATAGATGGTTCAACAACACATAGAACTAGGTCTACACCTCTTATAGCACCTCTACTCATAGGCTCTAAACCTGCAACCATATCAATTATAACAAGGTCTCTCTTACCTATTATCAAATGGGATAGCAAAGCTCTTAGAAATGCATATTCAGGACAGAGACACCTGGTACCTCCTTTCCTAATCTCCCCAAGCTTTAGAACAACAACATTGTCAGGTCCTCTAACCCCGAACTTCTCTACAACATCATCAACCTTAGGGTTTAACTTAATAAAACCATCTGGTAAAAGAGTTCTAGACTTGATAAATTCTTCTTCATCGAAAAGAACAGGAACTCTATCAGCTACCTCCCTAGTGATACCAATAGCCATTGCAAGGTTTAGACTTGGATCAGCGTCTATAGCGATAACATTGAATCCTTCTCTCCCAAGCAACCTAGCTAAGTTAGCAACTACAGTAGTCTTCCCTACCCCACCCTTACCCACGACTACTATTTTCATAACTTAGCCAACCAAATTGAAAATCTTATTGCTTAGCTTTCTTCAGTACAACTTTATGTTGTATAAAATCGATATACTCTACAACAACATCAGAAACTTCGTATTTTCTCCCAGCTATATCTATCAATATATAGCCTTTCTCCTTAGGAATCATCGATGCAACATCTTCAGCAATAAGTTTTAATTCGCCACCCTCTTTCATATATACTTTCGACTCACACATAAAATAACACCTCATTATGCTCAAATTATTTACAACTATTTATAAACTTTCCCGATATAACATCTATTTCAGAAATTAAATTCAATAGCTATATCTAATAGTATTTTTGTCTGAAGAACAAAGGTTCCTACGAGAATGGGGAGGTTTGAGATTACATCTCTTTACTTTGGGGATTCAATTCCCAATTGGGTCTCTAGCCTGTTACCCTACTGATCTCTGCTTCAGGGTTATGGGTTTGTAGAGCATCATCACCAACAGTTTAAAGATTTTAATACTTATCGCTGAGAACAATTAGAACAAGAAAACTATAATTTTCTTCAGCATCCCTACCATAAATAATGAAGCTTTCAGTTGTAATACCTACGACAGCCTTATAATTCTATCCCAAAAACTTTGATCTCTAACTTCACCTACTACAATAGCTTGGGTATCTCCATCTCTTATAACTAGGATTTGCGGAACTCCGCCAGCAATCCATGGACCGACACCACTATTTATTTCGATACCTGAGAGTTGAATGAATAGCTCGTTAGCTTTCTGATTTTCGTAAAGCCATAACACTATGTAGATATCTCGATACTTTGGATTACCTGTAAAGAAATTGTACATAGCTAGACAATGTGGGCATTCTTTAGATCCGAACATTACTATACATAGATTATTAGCGCAGTTTACATATCTTAGAAGATCTTTAGTGAAATTTCTAATAGCTGAAGGATCTATGTATGCAGCTATCGATGTTCCATCGTATATCGGTATACCTTGCGAAATACTGTTTGGGGATCTTGCGAAGATAGCTATAACTACTATAACTATGAATATAGCTATACCTATAAATATTAGGATTAGCGATTTTTTCTTCAATTTCTTTTTATACTTTGTTTTTCTATATTTCGACATTCTGCACACATCTAATAAAAATTGTTAACATAATTAAGAGAGCTCTAATCGCATAATTAGTGAGAAGCTTTAAATAACTATTTGAACATAGACATCTATCCCTATACATATTCCGTAGAACTGGTACTACTATCTATAGATAATGTAGAAAACAATAGTTAGTTCATTGGTTTACTACGGTTTGTTAACATCTTCATATACATAAATAAAGCTAGTTTTTAATTAATAGATATTACTTAGGTGTTGTGTATATCGAAAGGTCTCTATATACTAGTTTTTGAAGTAGATAGAGATGTATGTACCGCTGTGGGTTCACTTGGTTATGTTTGTTTTTCTAGAGGTATTTATGGATATGTTGGTTCTGCTAAAGGGATTGGAGGTATTGAGTCTCGGGTTAAGCATCATTTGGATAAATATAAGAAGAAATGCAGATGGCATATAGACTATCTCACCATTAGGGATGAGGTGAAGATTCTCTATATTGTATTTTCTGAGACTATGGATTTAAATGAAGAAGATATTGTTAATGAGATCCTTAGGGAAAATTGTTGGGGGATAGCTATTCGAGGATTCGGTTCAACAGATAAGAAGACTCCGAGTCATCTATTTAAATGTAGATGTGATTATAGTGCATGCATCGATCGTTTAAAACACGTTTTTATAGGCATAGGTTTAGAACCTCATGTAAACGTATTTATGTAGTTTGTCTTGGGTTTAAGGAGTTGGAGAACTGGTTGTATATCTTGGTGCAGTGGTTTTGGAAGAATAGGAGAAAGTTTTCTTGGAGAGAGCATAGAGATTGGTATAGAGTTCTCGTTGCAGAGGTAATGCTTACTAGAACAAGATCTGAAACAGTTGAGAAGATTTATAGATCTTTTTTAGAGAAGTTCTCTAAACCTGAGGATCTATGTAATGCTCCTTTGAAGGATGTTGAAAATTTCTTTAAGAAGATCGGTCTTATTAATAGAGCTAAAAAACTTAAAGAAGCTGTCTGCCTGATAATTAATAGGTATGGAGGTATTCTCCCTTGTTCTTATAATGAATTACTTGATTTACCTGGTGTTGGTAGGTATATAGCTAGGATTCTCTTGACTAGAGTTTGCAGAAAACCAGTTCCTTTTGTTGATGGGAATATCGCTAGGTTTGCTAGAAGATTTCTAGGTTTACATAGTATTAGTATAGAGTTTGTTGAGTTATGGTTTGAAAAGACTATTCCTATAGAATTACTTGAGGAAGTGAATATAGCACTACTAGATTTCTCAGCTATAATTTGTACAGCTAGAAATCCTAAGTGTAGTATATGTCCATTAAAGATCTTCTGTAGTTCAAAGAAAGAATATTAAAAGCTCTACTATAGATAGGTTTACTAATGTATGATGTAGAATGTTGTATAGGTTATGTAGTATATCTTTTGAATTAACGAAAACACCTTTGGATACAGTTCAAGGTTTAATGTATGTGTAGCATAACTGAAGCTATGGTGAAATATGTTAATACTGTAGCTATATCGCCGATACTTGTTACGACCGGTGCTGATGCTGTTGCAGGATCTATTCTAATTTTCGCTAGTAGTATTGGTAGTAAGGCTCCAACTATATCAGCTACATAGCAAGAAGTTGCTAGAGCTATAGTAACTGTTAAAGCTATATTGATTGCAAATACTATGTTTTTCGCCGATAGGAATGGTATAGCGAAACCTATTGCAAACGCTAGAGGTGCAAGGAGTAAGAGCATAAATGTTGTTGTAGTGAATTCTTTTAGTAGAACCTTAATTATATCACCTTTAGAAACTTTTAACTCTCCTGTAACAAGCCCACGCAGTATCAATGCACTTGCTTGTGAACCTATGTTACCAGAGTTATCTGCTAGAATAGGCATGAAAGCTGCAAGTATCGCTACCCTCTGTATAACTTCTTCGAAAGAAGCTACAATACCACCTGTAATAATGTTTACAAGGTATAGATAGATGATCATTGGGATTCTTCTAAGAGCAAGTTTAAGAGGATTTGAAGTTATGTAGCTACCTTTTATAACCTCAATTATACCACCATACTTAAGCAGGTCCTCTGTATGTTCGCTAACAACAACATCTAGTATATCGTCTAAAGTTACTATCCCTAGAAACTTCCCATCTATATCTACAACAGGTACTTCGATGAGATCGTAAGCAACAGCAAGTTTAGCTGCTTCTTCTCTATCGCTGAACGGATCGATATGCACTTTTACCTTCTCTACGCAGTCTCTAAATTTTAGATCTCTAGGTTTAGTTAGAAGCGTCTTTAAATCTATGTATCCAACGAGTTTTCTATCCTTATCAACAGCGTATATATAGTTATGCTTATCGTATAAACCTAACTTAATTTTATGTATATAAACATCGATAACACCTCCAACAGACATATCAGCATCGAAAACAGGAACTTGAGTAGTCATAACACCTCCAACGCTCTCTGGAGGAAACTTCATAACTTTAGCTACTTCAGCTGAAAGATCTTGAGGCAGTATCTTGAGGATATCTAGTCTAGTTTTCGATGGCAGTTTAAAAAGAATATCAGCTATTTCATCTACATGTAGTTTTACTAACATTTTTGCTAAATCATCAACGCCTTTGACCGTAGCAATCTCGAACACTACATCATCTGGTAAACGAGCTAAAACTGGCACAATATTAGTTAAACTTGCTGATGCAAATAACTTTCTTCTATACTCACTATAGAGTCTTATAATAACATCCATCGATATAGGTGGGTCAAGGGATTCGAAGAGATCTACAGCTTTACCTACTTCACCTCTATTGATAAACTCTACAATTGTATCGACAACATCTTCTATCGTTCTCATATCCCCACTCTCTCAATAAAATAAGACTAGATCTAAGCTATATTTTCTAGGTATTGAGCTCAAGTTAATGAAATGATATTTCAAGGAGATACCCAGGCTTGACTATGTTGAACTCTGTTCTATTTTTAAACAGTATTTGTAACATGATTGAGCAAGGTATTCAATGTTCTCTAGAGGTGTTGGTGGGTATACTTCTATATGTATCATAAGTCCTCCGTTTTCTGTGTTTAACTTTTCCACAACGTTTTGTATATGTCTATAGATATCTTCTCTGGATCCGTAGGGAATTAGCTTCTGTCTATCGATATCAAGGTCTATACATATTCTTCCCTTGAGTTTTACTGAGATATTCTCTACTCCATTGAGATCCTGTATATTTAATATATCGGGTTCTGCTTCTAGGATTGTATCGAATAGAGGTGCTATCATGCCATCACTATGGAAATAGACTAGCGAATTCATACTCTTTACTTCTTCGAAGAACTTCTTATAATATGGTAAGAAATACTTCCTTAGATGCTCTATCCTTATAAGTGGACTTGTTTGACTCCCTAAATCTTCTAGAAATAGAACTACATCTATTCCCTTACTATACTTTTTAGCAATCTTCAGTAGACCATACTGATAATCAGCAATTTTCTTTAATGCGATTAGGAATTTTTCATCTCCTCTATATATAGCTAGGGTAAGTTTGTTGAGAGGTACTACATCCATAAGTTTTTGAAATAGAAAATGATGTAAGCTGAAACCAACAATTCTCCCTTGCTCTTTTAGTTTATCAAAATAGTTGAAAAGCTCTTCCCAAGATATCATAGGTTTTGGATCTGCGTAACCCAGTGGATAACCTTCTTCAGGATCAGGTAGGCTCCAATCCTTTACTCTATTTAGATCTTCGAGTGGATACTGATGGGGTTGAGGTCCTAGACCTGCAATTCTATACCTCCAAAGAGTTCCAAAAACATCTCTCACATACCTATCCTCGTATAAATCCCTAGGTGTTTTATCTAGCTTTATCTCATCTAAGTTGTGATCTGGGAAAGCTAGAGGATACTTCTTGATTATCTCCACAAGTTTCTCTCTATATATGTAGAACATTGCCCTCGTTAATACAACTCTGCATGGGGTAAAGTCAGGTCTCAAAAATTTAGCTGCTCTAAGATAATTTTCTCTAAAAATAGATCGGTATATCTTCAAATCTAATCCACGGCGGGAACTATGCATTGGGATCTCCTGTAGAGTTTTCTTCATTAAAAGATTGTTCTGTTTATTGAAAAATTTTATGCTTAGTTAATTAACAACTACATATTTAATGAGATTAGCTAAAGTGTTTAGCCATTTCTTCGTTTCCAGGCATCTTTATTATCGCATCTATGACATTGTTTACTTGTTGTAAGTTCTTCGTCCTTACATCTATTACAAGCCATTGTATAAGTGCATCTCTACCTCCTTCTAGAAATGCTTGAAGAGCCCATTCAGCTCTCATTAATCTATGTAGCAACGCATATCTATATATCTTCGGCGGCATAGGTCCAACTCCTTTGTGGCGAATACCTTTACCATCTACATAGACAGGTACTTCGACAACTATATTGTTTGGTAAACCGCTTATAACTCCGTTGTTCATAATATTTACATACATTGGAGCCTTTATTGATGTTCGTCCAAGTACAGGTAGCTGGTAGCTATCAGTTTGTTTATTGTTGTATATAGCATCCATAAGTGGTGCTAGAAGTTCTCCGCTAGGTCTTGGAGGTATCCTCTGTGTTATAGGTGTAGATTCGTCAAAGACTATGTGGGCCATCTCTTGTATAGCTCTTCTAACGAAGAGAACTCTAAACGCATTACCTATCTCTGAATCAGGTCCTCCAAAAGGTCCATACCAATACTGTTTCGTTTTCAGATCCCAGTGATATTTCCATGTACCGCTTCTAACGCTATCACCTATGGGTAGACATCCATAGGTTTTATACATATCTATAGCTGCTGGCGCTAGATCTACATCCCATGGATTCGATGTGTGTTCTCTCCATACAGCCCAGTAATCCTCAGCATCTTCTTTAATCCATTCATCTACATATCTATAAGCATTCTCACCTCTATACCTAAACTTCGTAAGCCATATAACGTGGTTAAACCCTTGCATCTCGAACTCGAGATCGTTAAGATCTATAAGATTCATAATAGTTTTGTAGCATTCTGGATCATGCATAGCACAGAGAGATGTTATAGTCTTACCTAGTTTCTCTTTAGCTAACCTCATAGCTAGTATTTCTAGAGCAGCTCTAAACCCTAGGAAACCGTGGCATATGCCTGCAACTTTAACTTTGGTTTCTCTTCCAACAAGAGTTGTCAACTCTAGAACTGGGTTTGATACTATAAAGAACCATGCGTTAGGTGCTAACTCTTCTATATCCCTAGCTATCTCTAGATGCACTTTAAACTGATGGTAACCCCAGATAGTATGGTAATCGCCTACATAGTTCCACTCAACTGCATTTATACCGTACTTATACCCATGTTCCTCCGATATAGCTCTCATAGTCTCGTAATACGTATAACCTTTAGCAAGAACTGTCGATATAACGAAATCTGCATCTTTTATAGCTTCCCTCCTATCCTTAGTAACATAAACTCTTGAAGGGATCTTCATCTCTTCAACATATCTTTTAGCAAACCTACCGATTATCTCAAGCCTATAATCATTTATATCCATAAGCCAGATCTCAGAATTCTGCAAACCTTGTGTTAACCATATATCTATCAAAATCCTACTAGTCCACCTAGCACTCCCAGCTCCTATAAATGCTATCTTAGGTCCTTTCCCACTCATACAATAACACCTATGCTAAATAGCTAGAAGTAAAAATAAATAAGCTTTTCCTTCCATAAAATAGAATTAAACTATACATTATAGGAAGATTAGAGAATCCACGAAATAATACTGCTATGAAAATTCAGAAGTTGTTGTTTTAGAAATATCATCAGACCCCGCCCAGAAGTCCCATGCATATCATCGGATTACCTCAAGATCCAGGTCGCTCATCATGCCAAGTCTTAGCTTATCTAAATCTAAATTTTTAATCTATATATACGAGGTATTAATATAGTTATTAAACGTTATTATTAGACTTATTGTAGTTTTTATTGGAGGTGTTGGGATTGATGGGAATAGATATCGAATATTTGTTTAAGAGATATGATAGACAGACTAAGGTTATAGGAGTTGAGGGCCAGAAAAAATTGAGTAATGCGTGTGTTGCGGTTATTGGTGCAGGTGGGCTTGGTTCTCCAGCAATTCTATATCTAGCTGCAGCTGGTGTTGGGAAAATTATCGTTGTGGATAAGGATGTTGTATCTATAACTGATCTGAATAGGCAGATTCTCTACTCTGAAGATGATATAGGGAGGAAGAAAGCTGTTGTTGTTTGCGAAAAACTTAAGAAGTTTAATAGCAGAATAAATGTTGAATGTCTCGATGTAGAGTTTAATGATGAAAACAGTAGAGAGATTGTTAAGAAAGCTAATATAATTGTTGATGCACTCGATAACTGGGAAACAAGGTTTATATTGAATAGATTATGTGTTGAATATAAAAAACCTTTTGTACACGCTGGTATAAATGGTTGGTATGGACAGATAACAACAATTATACCTGGGAAAACACCTTGTCTCTCTTGTATAATCCCCAGACCTTCTCCTAGAAGAACTGTACCTGTTATAGGTGTTACACCTGGTATCCTAGGGGTTCTGGAAGCTTCAGAAGCTATAAAGTATATCCTTGGATTAGGAGATCTATTAATAGGAAAACTTCTCGTAATAGATCTACAGTACAACGAATTTAGAACTATAGAGATAAAGAAGAACCCCCAATGCCCTGTATGTAGAGTTCTACAAGAACTTTAACTATACCTCTCACTAGAGACTTCATCAGTATGTTTCACCCTATTCATTAAATATAACAACTTCTCCCCTCTACCAAGAAAATCAGCTTTCCTAACAATGTAAAGATCCTTATCTATATAGAGAATAAGCCCAACAAAAGGCTCCAACTTCTTAAGAACCCAAGGATAAAGATTAAGCGACACAACTACATAAAGATAGTCAGCTAAATCAACTCTTCTCGAAATCTGCTTCAAAAGCCTAGACTTAGCCCTACTCTTAACCTCATAAATATATACTAGAGGTCTACTCTTCTGATACTCAAAAGCTACAACATCTATCTCCAACCCATCTAGAACCACATGCGTATAAACCTCAAAACCAACATTTCTCAGTTTTTCTGCAAGCCTTTGAATAATTATATCTTCACAACCTCTACTCAACAACATAAAACGCCTAAAAAATTAGAACCAAGCAGAATTATATAACACGCAGTTAACAATTTACAGAACCAGATCAATAATTAAAATACTGATTTAAATATATATACCTAGTAATACCCAAAAATAACAATGGCATACAGATTCATAAGGTATTACAGGTACTTATCATGAAACTCACGAGTCTAAAGCCTAATATATCATACAAAACTACAGAATAAGAACGGGCCAAACCGTCTGTAGGATGTAGGTAAATAATATAATTATCTCAATCGGTGGAGAACTGATCACCTCAAGGGTGATAAAGCTCTTGGGGTGGTCGGTTCCCCATCGGTTGGGATAATTATATTATTTACCTACATCCTACAGACGGGGCTAAACATCTTCTGTTCAAGGGGTAAATAAATCTTGGTGGTAGTTTAAGTTAGTAGTATTCTTTTTGATGTTTATCATGTAAAGAACTTTTGAGGTTATGTATAGTCCTAGTTTGTTTCATTGTATTTTATTTGTTCAGTCTGGTCTAGGAACATCATCGTTCAGACCGGATTGCTTCTCATCAACTTTGATGAGTTGTGTTATATAGCTTATAGTTGTCTTTAGGATTGTTGTTTTAGGGTTGTGAATATTTTCTTTATTTTATAATTATTCTTATAGTTTTAAAGGTATTTAAGTAGGTTTGTTTTTATTTGAAGTATTGTAGGGATTCCTGTGATGATTTGTTGCCCTCTCTGAGTGTTGATGAGATGAACCTCCTCTGAGGAGTTTTTTGTTTTTGATTTCTTGTGGGTTTATCTAGTTGATTAGGTGTTGGGTTTGAGGATTATACATGTTTGTTTTTGATATTTCTTTGTTTTGATGTATATTTGATTAAGCTATAAATTTTTCTTACGCCGTTCTGTTAGTGGTTGTGGTGGTGTGTTGTATTATGGGTCAGATTTTTGTGTTAGGTTTTGATCTTGGTGCTAGTAGTGGTAGAGCTTTAATTGGTAAAGTTGATGTTGAGAATAAGAGGTTGGAGTATGAGGAAATTCATAGGTTTCCAAATGGTCCTGTGAGGATTGGTCGTCACCTTTACTGGGATGTTCCTAGACTTTGGAATGAGGTTAAAGAGGGTGTTAGGCTTGCTTATAGGAAGTATGGAGAGAAAGTGTTATCTATAGGTGTAGATACGTGGGGTGTTGATTTTGCTCTTCTCGATAGTAATGGGGAGCTCGTAGGCTTACCTTACTGCTATAGAGATCCAAGGCGTAAAGAAGCTTATGAAGAGCTTCTGAAGGTTATACCACCTGAGAGAATATATATGAGGACAGGTATACAGTTCATGCCTATAAACCCGTTGTACCAGCTATACGCTATGGTTAGAGATAGATCTTCTCTTATCCAAGCGACAAGAACATTTTTAATGATGCCGGATCTATTCAACTACTGGTTAACAGGAGTTATAGCATGTGAATATACAGATGCATCAACAACACAATTCTTAGATCCTTATACAAAGAAGTGGGCTTTCGATCTAATAGGAGAGATAGGTTTTCCAACAGACATATTTCCAAATATAATTGAACCTGGAACAAAGCTAGGGTCCATATCGAGAGAACTTGCTGAAGAACTCGGGATCCCGAGAACAATAGATGTAATAGAACCTGCAACACACGATACAGGTTCAGCTGTTGCTGCAGCTCCTATAGACGAGGACTCTGCATATATTAGTTGCGGTACATGGAGTTTAGTTGGTGTTGAACTAGATAGACCTTTGATAAATAGAAAGGCTATGGATTACAACTTCACAAACGAAGGAGGAGCTTTCAATACCATTAGATTTCTAAAGAATGTACAGGGAATGTGGTTCATAGAACAAATAAGAGCTTCGCTTATTAAGAGAGGTTATAACTATTCATACCAAGAGTTAACAGAAATAGCCTCGAAAGCACCTGGTTTCAAGAGTTTTATAGATCCGGACGATCCAAGGTTTTTAGCACCTCTAGATATGATCGACGAGATTATGAAATACTTAGAAGAAACGAAGCAAGAGAAACCCGATGGTGTAGGAGGTCTAGTTAGGATTGTCCTTGAGAGTTTAGCTATGAAGTATAGATACGTTATAGAGAGAATGGAGGATTTAACAGGTAAAAAAATTAAGAAGATAAACATAGTTGGTGGAGGTTCTAGGAACTGGCTGCACAACCAATTAACAGCTGATTTCAATGATAGAGTAGTTGTTGCAGGTCCTGATGAAGCTACATCTATAGGTAATATGCTTATCCAGCTCGCTGGACTAGGATACGTAAAATCTCTTAAAGATGTTAGAGAATATGTGAAAAACTCTTTCCAGCTCAAGGTATTCGAGCCTAACCATACAAAACAACATGAAGATGCTTATGTAAAGTTCTTAGATTTACTAGAGAAAACAACTAGATCAAGGTGACTTAATGAACATAGAAGAACAGCGGAAGACCTTGGCAAAACAGATTTGTGGATCTCTAAAATTAATGTATTTAAAAGGATTGATAACACCTTTAACAGGTAACATCAGCGTAAGGATAGGAAACACTATACTTATAACACCTTCATCTTTTATCCCAACAATAAGGTTAAAGTACGAGCTTAACCCTGAAGACCTCGTGGAAGTAGATCTAGAGGGAAATGTCATCAAAGGTGGTAGACCAACAACAGAATTGCCAATGCATATAGAGATATATAAAAACTGTGAAAAATGTAACGCTATAGTCCATATACATGGAATATACTCCCCACTACTAAACCCAGAGGACGACCTTTTCCTTGATACAGAGCTTAAGTATATTCTAAAACCTAAGATATGCTTTGTAGATGAGTATATACCTAGAACACATGAACTTGCAAAAGCCGTTACACAAAAAATTGTTGAAGGATGCGAAATTATGTACCTCAAGAAACACGGTGTTGTTACAGTTTCAGATAACCTAGGGATGGCTTTAGAACTGGCTGAGCTAGCAGAAGTTATTGCAGCAAGAACCGTGGTTTCGAAATTACTACGAATAGCTAAGATATGATACTTCCTTTATAGAGATAATAACCTACGTTGAAACTCATCAACATTTTTATACTTATATCTAAAAATCTTTAGATAGGTTTGGTGGTTCCCATGGAGAAGATAAGACTTGGATTTGTTCCTCTACATAGATATCCATTTGATGAGAATTGGGCTCGAGAACTAAAGAACAGGTTTATAAATGTTGTTGAAGAGAAATTCGGTAGCTCTGTAGAGCTTATCTATCCGACGGAGAAACATACTAAAATGGGCTTAGTTACAGATGACGATGATGCTGAAGCTACTATAAAGTTGTTTAAGGAAAGAGGTGTTGAAGGTGTTGTTATGGCTACGCTTACTTTTGGTGATGAACTTGCAGGAGCTAGAGTTGCAGAAGAATTCAAAGGATATCCCATACTCGTCTTTGCTACGAAAGAACCTCCAACACTCCCCGGAGGTTTTAGGAGATCTGATTCTTTCTGTGGAACACTTTCACTAACTTCTGCGCTCTATAGAAGGAAGATACCGTTTCTCTTCGGAGGTATAGTGTTTCCAGAAGATAGCGAGTTTATTAAAGAATTCGATTCGTTTATACGTGTAACATCGATATACAGATCCTTTATAGGTGCTAGAGTAGGTCTTATAGGTCCTAGACCAGAGAGATTTGAAACTGTTACTTTTACAGAGGCTAAAATGGCTGAGAAATTCAAACAAAGAGTAGTTCACGTAACATTGTTAGAAGTTGTTGAAGAAGCTCGAAGGTTATCCGATGAAGATCCGGAGGTCGTTAGGATTGCTAAAGAGATTGAGGAAAGTGTTGAGGTATCTAAAGTTCCTAGAGATGTTATATTGAAAATGGCTAAGCTAGAAGCTATTCTTAGAAAGATTGTGAAAGAGAAGAAGTTAGTTGGGCTAGGATTTAGATGTTGGACCGAGATACAGAGGTACTACGGTTTATCTCCATGCCATGTACTCGGTAGATTAACACAAAGCGGTATTATGTCTGCATGTGAAGTAGATATCTACGGAGTTTTAACAATGGTTATACAGTACACAGCATCCTTAGGAACATCCCCACCATTCTTCATCGACTGGACAATAAGACACCCATCAAAACCAAACGTATTCCTTGCATGGCATTGCGGAAACGCACCACCAGGATTATTCTGTGCACTAGGTAAACTGCTGTACCATAGCATAATGTATAGAGATGTAGGTGTAGAGAAATCCTATGGAACTCTAGAAGGAAGATTAAAACCAGGTGTTGTAACTATATCGAGATTAGTTGAATACGATGGAGAGTTCAAACTATTCGTAACACGTGGTAAAGCTTTAGAAGAAGAAACTGAGTTTAGAGGAAGCTGGGTATGGGTCGAGGTACCAGATCTAGACAAAGTCTATAGAACCTTAGTAGAAGAAGGCTTTGTACACCACGCAAGCATGGTATACGGAGACTACGTAGACCCAATAGCTAAAGCAGCAAAGATCCTCGGCATAAAAACAGTTGTTATATAAATTTACTAAGTATAAAGTAGATAATTAAAATAATTCAATATATCGATAAAATGTTGTAACCCTCCTGCTCTGAAATTTCAACATAATAATTGAGATAAAAACTTTGTTTAAAAGAACTTAAAATTTTTATTCAACTTTTCAAAATACCATTGATCTAAAGAATGCCTAGCCTGTAGATGATACAAAATTTTATTAAAATACCTATATTACGATTCCATAGAATATCAATAGATAACAACAACACTATTAACGATATATATCGTTATTAACTACGTATTCAATAACAAAATTTAAAATGCTGCATGGTAAATACATATCGGTTTTACTCGCCATGAATTGTTTAACAATTTTGGCATAAAACCGTAGCAGACTTTTATCAGCTATACGTAGGTATCTGTCGATAGCTATAGATATTTTTGATAATCTTTAATAAATGCCTGTGCACCTGTTATACATAGCTTTTGCGGATCTATGCCAATGAAGATTTAGTAGCCTCTTAGGGATTACCGGTTGCCCCTAGATGTTCATTTTCATTAATTTATGTTTACTTGTTTTATCTAGGGGTTTCTCCTTACCCACTTTTTCATTGGTAGCACTGCTACCTCTGGAGTGGGTTCACTGGGTATTGGGGTGAACAGCGCACACCCTTCGGGAGTTGTTATAGTGGTTTATTGGGGCGATGCTCTTCATCAACACCAGCAATAATAAAAATATCTAACTCCTAAACATCAACTACGAAACAACCCCGAGGTGCAGAGGAGAGGCTTAGGTAGATGAGGGGCTAGGGCTATGATAAACCTTCGTAGCTTTGCAATGAAGCTGTGGAATTCAAGCCAAGCGGAAGAATACTGGACAAGAATCGTGTATTCATAGTTATTTACATATGATTGCCTCGGGGAATCTCAGTGTTATATTTATTTATAGAATTTTTATAAGGTTTTCTTTGGCATTGAATTATATTTCTATAAGTTATATGTTTTTGGTTCTTTTCTAGATAAGAATTCATTTACAAGATCTTTGATAGAAGGTCCTTCTACTATTGTTAGTTCCCAGCTAGCTCTTGTGATTGGTTTGTTTATTTTTATTAGTTTTTCTATTTTAGCTGGTGTTGCTAGTATAATTGTATCTGCTTCGATATTGTTTAGCATTGTTTCAAGGTCTTTCAACTGTTTTTCGGTGTATCCAAGGCTTGGTACAACTGGGCCTATATGATGGAACTCTTCATAAATTTGTTTAAATATTCCAATAGCGTATTTTCTTGGATCTACAACTTCTGCTCCATACTTCTTAGCTGCTATATAACCAGCTCCATATGGTGTACCTCCATGTGTTACTGTTGGAGCGTCTTCAATTACTACAACTTTTTTCCCTGTTACTAGATTTGGATTATCTACTTTAACCTCCATATCCGCTTTAACTATTTCAGCACTTGGGTTGACCTTCTTTATATTGTCGATAATAATTTTGATGTTCTCAGACTTAGCTATACCTACTTTTGTTATAATTACAACATCAGCTAATCTAAGGTTTACCTCACCTGGAAATGCGTTAACCTCTATACCTGGTCTAATAGCATCTGTTACTACTACCCAGTACCATGGTCTAAAGAAAGGCCAATCGTTATTACCTCCATCCCACAGGATTACATCTCCAATTCTCTCTGCTTCAACTAATATCTTTCTATAGTCTACACCTGCTAAAACAACAGCTCCCAGCTCTAGATGGGGTTCATACTCTTCTCTTTCTTCAACTGTAAGACTATACCTATTTAGATCACCTAGAGATCTAAATATTTGGACAAGATTCTGCTCAATATCTCCATAAACCATTGGATGACGAACAACAGCAACTTTCAACTTTCTATCTACAAGTTCTTTAACAAAAGCTCTTGAAACAGTGCTTTTACCAGCTCCAGTTTTTGTAGCTGTTATAGCGAGAGTAGGTTTAATACTATCGAGCATTGTATCTCTAAGACCTAGTATCTTAAAACTGCAACCAGTTGAAATAATATACGATATTAAATTCCCTAGCTCTTTATAAGTTAAATCACTTAGACTTAGAATAACTTCGTCAACAGCGAAAGACTTAACAATATTCGGCAACATATCTAGAGGATATATAGGTATTCCATTAGGATACTTCTCCCCGGCGAAGATTGACGGACATCTTCTAAAATCAACACCAGGTATCTGAGTAAATAGAAAAGCTACAACCTCGACCTCTGGATCGTTTCTAAACACCATGTTAAAGTTATGAAGATCTCGTCCTCCTGCACCTACAATAACAATCTTTCTCTTAACCATGTTTTCACCAACAATACCATATCCTATAGACTCTATTTATAAGCTGAAAATTTTAAGAGGATAATAATATTTCTATATCAGAATACAGCTGTTCTATCACTTAATCAACCTGACGTGCACTCATCATCATACTTACTCTCTAGGTGTTGTAAGAAAGTTATATGTTTAACTATTTTATCGAATAAAAAGTTGTTAAATAGGCTTAAATACTTTGAGAAACTTAGTGTAATTAGGAGTCAAGATATAGATAGCCGATGGATAGAAAGGTGGAGGCTATGGTTAGGTTTAGATGTCTATGCGATGGTAGATGCTGTAAAAAGTACTGGATACCGATAACTCATTTAGATTTACTTAGGCTTAAAATCTATGGAGGTATAGAGATAGATGAGAATATAGTTGAGTTAAAGGATAGAGAGAACTACGAACTAGATATATACCCGCCTATTCTCATAGGGGGGAAAGAGTATTTCCTAGCTCTAACTTCTAGAGATGATGGTAGCTGTATATTTCTTAGAGATGATGGAAAGTGTTCTGTACATGAATATAAACCTCTTGTATGTCGTTTCTACCCTTTTGTTTACTACGTTAAAGAAAATGGGGAAGTAGGTATCGATGTAAATGAGAAAGCTGTTGGGGAATGCCCTGGCTTAGTTATGGATGGAGAGCTCATAGATAGAGAAATAGTTGAGAATCTAAAGAGAATCGCCTACGTTAGAAGAGAAGAGCTTAAGCTTTGGAGCGAAACAATAAACGAATGGAACACTATCAACGGTAAAAATATCAACGATTTAAAGATGTTCTTAAAGTTTAGTTTAGATAGAGCTGAGAAACATATGAAGGAACTTATTAAGAAAAATGCCTGGATTAAATAATCTAATTCTTTTCTGCAACTTCTTCTCTTAGCTTTAGATATTCTCTAAATATCTGAACTGCTGTCGAAGTTCCAATCCTATTAACACCTATAGCTATTGCAAGCAGAACTTCTATAGCATGTCTAAAACCTCCAGCAGCTTTTACCTTAACCCTTCCGCTAGAGATTTTAACTAAGTCGTAGACATCTTTAAGATTTGTCTTCGACAGAATTCCTGTCGATGTTTTGACGTAATGAGCACCAGATTTTACAACTATTTCAACAGCCTTAACTTTCTCTTCATATGTTAATAGAGGAGACTCAATAATAACTTTAGCAATAGCTCCGTAGGCTTTAACAATATCTACAACAGATTTTATATCTTCTAAAACTTCGTCATACCTCCCATTCTTGAAACTCTGGATATTCATAACTATATCTACTTCTTTAACACCTTTAGTAAGAAGTTCTTCTGCTTCAAATACCTTAACCTTAGTTAAGGTGAAACCCATTGGGAATCCAACAACACTACATATATTAATATTCTCAGCAAGTTTATTAGATAGAACGTAGTTAGCATGATAAGGTGATAGCACTAAACATTTAAATCCATAAACCTCTGTATCCTTAATATAACTTAAAACAGTTGAAATAGCTACATCGAAATTTAGTAAAGTATTGTCTAAGTATTGAGCAAAATCTCTAGGGTCAAGTCTTAGAGTAAACTCTTCTAAATTTTTCAACACCATCATATCTACACCGTGTGAGATACATATTAAGAGAATACATATTCTGTTTAAAATTTTCCATGATTAAACAGCATGTTATACCATAGCTTTACCTATCTTCTCTCTAACAACTTCTCTAATCTTTGGCCCTAAAGGTTTTCTAAAGCTTTTCTCAGTTAATTTACAGAACGAACATATATCTCTATTCGAAGCTAGTCCACAAAATCTACATTTCCTAAATCCTTCAACTTCTCCACCTATATACATTTTAGCGAATTTTCTTAGAAAAAAGATCTTTATCCCTGGGCTGTTTTGTAGTTGATGGCTGTGAGTTAGGTTTATAAGCTTCGATTTTGTTTATTATTGTTGGTGTCAGCTATTTCAGGGCCTTCGGAGAAGTTGTTGAGGCCCAAGGAGGTCTGCCAGCGCCTTGGCATCAGCTACTCTACTCTATCCAGGTGGGTTAGGGAGGGCAGGATTAGGGCTGTTAGGACTGCTGGTGGTGTGTTCAGAGTTCCCGAGAGTGAGGTTAGGAGGATTGCTGAGGGACTTCCAATAAGCAGAGAGGTCAGGGTAGTTATCTATGCACGTGTGAGCTCTTCTGACCAGAGAAGTGATTTGGAGAGGCAGGTGCAGTACTTGACGCAGTACTGCTCTTCTAAGGGTTATAGAGTCGTCGATGTTTTGAGCGATGTTGCGAGCGGGTTGAAGACCGATAGAAAGGGACTATTGAAGCTCTTCAACTACGTTGTCAATAGACAGGTGGACATAGTTGTAATAACATATAGGGATAGATTGACTAGGTTTGGCTTCGAGTACCTAGAGCACTTCTTTAACCAGCATGGCGTTAAGATCGAGGTTGTATTCGGAGAGGAACCTAAAGACGCCTATCAGGAGCTTGTAGAAGACTTGATAGAGATTATAACGTCTTTCGCTGGAAAGCTCTACGGGATGAGGAGTCATAAGAAAAAGAGGTTGGTTGAGGGATTTAAGAGGTTGTTAGAGGAGGTTGAGAAGAGTGAGTGAACTCACTAGGACAGTTGTTGTGCCGAGCGTTAAGCTCTCTGAAAAGAAATTCAGGGTCTTTAAAGATCTCGAAGTGCTCTACAAGCAGGTTCTCATAGAGCTTGTGGATTATGGTTTTAGAAACGATATTGATTCTTTCACTAGGTTGAAGAGGGATAAGTATCGTGAACTACGTAAGAGGTTTTCGCATCTACCAAGCCACTACATCCATACTGCTTGCCAAGACGCTTCTACTAGGATTAAGAGCTTCAACAAGCTCAGGAAGAAGGGTTTAGCAGAATCCGAGAAACCCATGGTTAATAGGGTTAGCATCTGGCTAGACGACCACTTGTGGAGGCGTGTAGGATACACTACAATCCTCATTTACACTCACAGAGGATGGATACCAGTAGAGCTGGTGCCTCAAAAGCTGTACTGGAGGTACATTAACAATGGATGGGCTCTGAGAACACAGCCAAAGGTAAAGATCGACTGCAAGCACAAGAGACTGCTAATACACTTCGTGTTTGTCAAAACCACCAGCACTGGTGAAGACGGTGCTAAACGTGTTATTTCTGTTGATGTTAATGAGAATAACATAGCCGTCAAGGTTCTCGATAAAGTGTATATCCTTGAGACGGGTATTAAGAGGATTACCATCGGCTGCGCTAGGTATAGAGAGGTTGTGCAGGGTGTTAAGGGTAATGGGTATGTTGGTAGAGCTATTCGTGGTAGGGAGCGTAAGAGGAAGAAAGATATTAGGTTGAAAATTGCGAACATAGTCGCCAACACTGCTAAGAACATCAACGCTGTGGTTGTATTGGAGAAGCTCCCAAAGCAGTGCCCGAGGAACATGATTAAAGGCGTTAAAGACCCAACACTAAGGCATAGGATATACCAAGCTGGGTTCAGAGGCATGGTTAAAACTATTGAAGAGAAGTGCTTGGAGAGAGGAATCCCCATAGTCAAGGTAGACCCGAGGAACACTTCATCCACATGCCCATTCTGTAACTCTAAGCTGATGAGGGGCAATGCCCCGAGGTAACTCAAATGCCCTAAATGCAGATTTAAAGCTGGTAGAGACATAATAGCCGTGCTGAACCTCGAGAAAAAGTACTTGACTTCCAAGGGGCTCGTGCCGTTAGCCCCAATGCCCCGTGACCCTACTCTGGAGGTAGTTGTACTACCAATGAAGGGGTGGGCGAGGAGAAAGTCCCTAGATACAACGAAGAAACATGAACTAATGAGAATGAGCATCTAGGGACAAACGGATTTCTTCTCTAGATCCTCTATAAACTTTCTAACATTATCTTCTAATGATTTCTCTTTCTTATAAGGACACTCAATATCAATAAACTCTAGCTTATTATGAATTGCATACATAGCGGTTTCGTATTTATATACCTCGTACATAGGCTTAGTCTTCTTAGCAACAATACTTGGAATCCCAATATTAATAGGTACAAGTTTTTTCATAGCTTCGTAATCCTGTAGAATGAAATCTTTTATAATATATGTAAAAACATCATCAGCGTGATGAGCTGTTGCAACAGAATCTATGTTAAGTTCTAAAGCAGTTGCATTCATTATATACCTTTTGATTATTCCACAGAGAGAACATATCCTATGAGTTCTTAGTCTTTGAATAAACTCAGGAAGTGTTAAACCTAAGTCGTTCTTCAAATCAAAAACTATATAATCAATACCCAGGTTTCTACATAAATTCTCAACTATTTCTCTTGATTTCCTTGAGTAATCTCCTATACCCAGGTCTATGTGTAAAACAATCAATTTGAAATCAATTTCTCTTGAAATCTTGTGCATTATATGAGTTAAAGTGATACTATCTTTACCACCAGAAACAGCTAGCAAAACTTTATCCTTTGGATTAATCATCTTATACCGCTCAATAGTTCTTCTAACTTTAGAGATTATAAACTTATTGAAGTGATCCAAACATAGGTTAAGTTTTGCATAAGGTATTCTAACAACTGCATTCTTTTCACAGTATCGACAACGAATTTCCACTACTGCTCACCTTAGATATCAATATAGACATACTCTCTACACATCTACTAATTTTAAAATCCGAACCCCGCTCAAAACTATGATTATTGATCTTTTCTCAACTCTGAATAATAAAGATTCTTATACTCTTCACCTATCCTTCTAATACTCAAGAGGTACTTTGCAAACCCTTTTTACCATGCAAATCTTTTTAATGTTGTTCAATATAAATACCTACTCTATGTTCGAAATATGGGTTAATTAAGGTAGCAATTTCTCTACGTAGGGTCTAATTATGCTATATAGAGTTCCAGCAATTATTAAAAGAGATATTACTATCATCAATATGTTTAAGACAGGGTTATCATACCTCGTCTTTAGAAAAGTAAATTTAGTCTTTTTAAAAGGCCATAGGAGGTATACTCCATCAGCTGTAAACATATCGAGAAATATATGTAATAAACCAACTAGAATAGCTAAAGCTATTAACAATATTTGTAACTCTTTAGATACTAGGAAAGGTAAATATCTTACAGCTATTATAATAGGTAGCGAAACCAAAATAGAAATAACAGTAACTCCTATAGTAGAATGTGTATAAGGAGATCTTCTATAACCTTTATGACCCCCAACAGAGTCTATAACATAGTTAATCGCTACAGAGAAATACATCGATACAATTGATGAATAAAGCAATCCCAAGCCCAATACAGATGAGCATATAGATATAGATACAGCAAATCCAAAAATATTATGTGTTCCCCTCTTCAAGGTACTCAGCCAAGACTGATTACATCATTGATCAGTGCCGCCTGAGTACATCATTTCTATATTTCATACCATGTGGAGAGAACTTAAATACTTATTAAAATCTTATGGAAATTCTATAGATAACTTCTCTAGACAATAACTATTTCTGTAATTAGAAACACTATTCCAAGAACTTTATATACTTACCTTAACTTTTAATATACTGAAGATTTATCTAATTTATTTAATAGTATTGTAATCTATAATATTTTTACAATTTAGTTTTATCATAATATCGAAGATTTTATTGCTATACCAGTATAAGATGTGTTCATCGGTATCAATATATATGCTATAATTTTTCAATTTTTCTTTTATATTTTCATGTAGAACTCTGTTCTCATAATCTTCATGATATTCTATCTCTAAAATTTTGATGAATTAATTTGTAATTATATTAGATGCTGTAGTTGGTAAATCTTATAAACTTTGATAAAATAGTTGGAGATATAAAATAACATCAGTGTAGCAACATGGTTGGCAAAGTGTATTTTTGGTAGATCTTATAATTGAATTGTGTTGTGATGCAAATGAGGTTTAGAATTGTTGAAATAGAGGTTAAGAATGTTTTGTCTAAATCGGGTTTGCCTGATATAGATTATGCTTTAAATCCTTATGTAGGTTGTGCTCATGGTTGTTTGTATTGTTATGCTAAAGCATATATTAGGTATAAAGAAGTTGTTGATAATTGGGGGGGAATAGTTGTTGTTAAGAAGAACCTTATCCCTATGTTATTGAGGGAGGTTAAGGAGGTTAAGAAAGGTTCTGTGGGTATTGGAACTATTACAGATCCTTATCAACCTGTTGAAGCTATTTATAGACTTTCTCGTAAGAGTATTGAAGTTCTTGCTGAAAATGGTTTTAGGATTAGTATACAGACTAAGAGTTCTTTAATACTTAGAGATATAGATATTTTGAGAAATTATAGAGATGTTGTTGATGTGGGTATAACAATTACTTCTACATCTAACACATCGCCCATGACTATGCTTGAACCTTATTCATCACCTCCTAAAGCTCGTATAGAAGCTCTTAGAAAACTATCTATAGAAGGTGTAAAGACGTGGATATTCTATGGACCCATAGTTCCTGGGTATAACGATGATATTAATGAAATATCTAAAGTTTTGAGGATAGCGAAAGAAACAGGTAGCGATGTTTATATAGATATGCTTAGAGTTAAGAAGTTTATGTATAGTAATCAAACTCTCAGAGTTTTAGCTAGAAAAAGCGTTGAGTATAATTGGGAGAAGCTTTTAGAGTCAATACAAAGATTGTGTAGATCGCTGAACTTGATATGTAGATATGGTTTCGAGTATAGTGGAGAAAAACCTAGTAAGAGTTTAGATCAATATCTGAGAAAATCATAGATTATTCGAAATGGTATCCTAGATCTTGTTATAGAAAACTAGTTTAATTCCTTTTAAGCCAAATGGTTTTAATACATATTTATCACTCCATCTTTCATCAATAGTATAGAATGTCTCTGGCGATATCCACCATGGATCCTCTTTGTGTAGAGGCCCGAAGACATTTCTAAGAGTACCCACCAAGACTATTCTTATCTCGTTCTCTCCATTCTTTATATAGCTAGTTATATCGATTGAAGGTTTATTTAAGTGTATTAGTTCTCCAACTTTTACATCATTTATATAGAGTAGAGCTAGAGCTGCATTGAGTTTCTCTATGAGTAGCTCAATCTTATCATAGTTTATAACATTGCTTAACTCAAATTTTCCGTAAAGATCAATTTCACTGCTATAGAACGGGTAACCATGTTTAATTAAATCTAATTCTTCTACCAATTCTATACTATCTTTTTCTGGAACAATTCTTGATTCTCCATAAGGTGCTTCTACTACAGCGAAATCTCCTAAGACGTATATAGGCTCAATCTCAGGCTCTAAATTCACAACACCTTCCACCTCTACTATGTTCTCCCCAATAGATATTACATTCGATATATCGTATTTCCTAAAGTTCCAATCAACCCAGTATCCACAGTCTTTCGATCTATCTATTTCAATACCGTTAACCTTTACCGATCTATACATAGCAGGATTTTCTATAACAAGGTAGATAGGAGTACTAGGTTTAAATTCAGCCAAGAACCTAAACCTAAGTTTAAAGTTAACCCCATAACCTTGGGCTATAAGCTCTTCTCTTATCTTATATAAATGTTTAAAACTGCTCCAGCTTACACCATTCAACGATAATTGTGCAAAGTCTAAGACTAGTATGTTGGGATGTCTTCTCTTGACTATGAATGTTCCTCTAAGCTCTCTTTCTTCTACCTTTTTATGTATATCGAGAATTCTTTCAAGAGGTTTACCGGGTTTGAGTATGAATAATTTTGATTCAACTGGTTTAAGATTAGTTCTTAGATACGTTTCACCATTTTCATATTTACCTGTATACTCCTCTACACTACCTGTAAACGGATCCCATAACTCTATCTTATAAGAACCTTTAACCTTTATCTTTACATTATAGCTGTTAATCCTATCAACATTAGATACAAATATTATTAATGTATCTCTATCCCTCCTAGGGTGTATCAATATATTTCCTTCAGTATCATCACTTTCAATAACCATCTCTGAATTTAAGTTCTTCAAAATCTTAACGACATCTTCTTCAGATTCTACTACGAGAGCTTTATTAAGAACTTCTTCTGCTTCGCTAGACTCAACGCCGTCTACATATCTAGGGATGCCCCCTACAACCACCACCATACCTCCTACATTGATGAACTGTTTCAGGAGCTCTAAAACTCTACTTGTTATATTGATCATCTTAGGGAGTATAACAACTTTATAACGAGCTCTAGCAATTGCAAAATTCCTTCCTTCTACTCTACCATACCTACCAATAACCATTTCATCGCCTAGCTCAAAATCTATATGGTTTTTAACAAAAATTTTCAGTAGTTTGAAGAATTGATCCTCGATTTTCTTTGCTTTAGAAGTATTTAACGGTGAATATAAGCTCCAAATGCTTGTTATAGGGCTTAGTATTAAAACTTCTGATAACCTAATTCCCTGTGATAGCACGTAGCTTAATCGTGTATAGTAGTTTTCAATCAATCTGTTGTATTTCCACCACGGCTGGCTCCAGTGAAAGTTCAGCCCATAGTCAGCTCTTCTTCTACCTCTCATCGAGTATGGGACTAGGTGGTGAACAAGCATGTTTACTCCTAGTGAATAGAGGAAATCCCCTATCCACTTCCTATCTTCGAACGATGGATAGTTACCTAAACAGCCATATACTTCACACATAACTCTCTCTTTGCCAAGCTGATTAGCAACACTAGCAACTTGTTTCACCGTTAACAAGCTATTCCAAATCTGGTACCCTAGATGATCTATCCCAGGTACATGCATATACTCATAATGAGGCATTACAGCTCCTACAACAATCTGGGATAAGAGAGTATCTTCAGATAAGAAATGCCCTGTAAACTTAAGGCTATGTTTATCACACCATTCATAAATCTGCTTAGTGAATGACTCTATGAATAGAAGCGTTGTCGTTCTCCAGAAATCATATCTTGTTTTGGTATAGCTACCTATATCGAAGAAAAGCTCCGGGAGCTTATCTATGATATCGTAGCCGTTCAACTTCTTGAAATATTCAGGAAAAGATTCTGTCCACGGAATAGCATATACAGGGTATCTACCACCCCTAGGAGGAGCCATAAACCTCCTGCTTGTTGGCGCTAACCTGAAGTGATACATACGAGGTTCGTCAGTGAAAACCCCGGGTATAGCTGACCCTATGAATTTCTCGAACCTCTCTACGTAGGGTCTATACGCTATTTCGATAAACTTAGCAACAGCTTCCCTACTCAATGTATCGATATATGAGAACCCAGAGTACCAAACATCGCCAATAGGCGCTGTATATAACGCAAATGTTAAGTATAGATACTTGCTAACAGCCTCACTTCTATAAATCTTCTCGCACTCAAGTGGAAAACCATTCTCATCAGTTCTACATCTAAACATAGCAACGGTATCCGAACCATCAAAACACTTCGTATCCATAATCATTATTAAAGTTTTAGCTCTATACTTATCGCCTAGAGCAGGTACATACCCCCCAGCGAAACCTGATGGCCATCTATCCTCGTCATAGATCCATATACTCATATCTCTAGACCTAGCCTCCTCTACAGCTACTTCAAACGCTTCGAACCATTCATTACTTAGGAAAGGTGTTACAAGACCTTCTCTCGCATGGAAAAACGCTCCACCGAACCCAGCCTCATCGAGGAGCACTACTTGTTTAACGATCTCTTCCTTTCTCAGTAAATCGTTTATAGACCAGAAGGGAACCCCTCTAAAGATTTTGGGGGGATTCCTAAATATATTTGGATCCAGCATCAAGTCACCTTATTGCTTAGCCCACGATCTAACTTAATAAACTTAACACAAGAATCTTTACATCTATTAAAGTGATTCACGATATATTTTAGAAGTTGATATAAGCTTGTAATAAGCTTATATTTGTACATACTTAGCTTATCTATCTAAGATAGAGCTTAACACAACGTAAATATTTCTAATAACTGTATTATCTAAACGATACAGAGTTTCCATATTTACGTTATAGGTATAACTATATCGCTGATAAATTGATATAATTGAATTCTAAGTTGCTTTACCAGAGTTTCATAATATTTTTATACAAGTTTTTTGATAAGAGTTCTATCGGTGCACATTGTATGACTATAGCTGTTATTGGGAGTATACATGTGGATTTCTATATAAAAACCCCTAAGTTTCCACAACCTGATGAAACCGTTTTAGGAAAAGAGTTCGCTATGTACCCTGGTGGGAAAGGTGCTAATCAAGCTGTTGGATGTGCTAGACTTGGTGTTAGAACGTATATGCTTAGTGCTATTGGTGATGATTTTTTTGGTAAGATAATGGTTGAGAATCTCTCTAAGAATAATGTTGTAACAGACTATATCTATGTAGCGAAAGGTGTTCACACAGGTGTCGCCTTTATCATTCTGAACGAGGTATCTAAAGAGAATATGATTATAGTTGCCCCAGGTGCAGATGAAGCTATTACACCTGATTATGTTGAAAATACACTATCTTCGTTAACACCTAGAGCTGTTCTAACACAGCTCGAAATACCTATTCAAACTGTTTATAAAACTCTTGAAATAGGGAAGAAAGTTGATGCAATCACGGTCTTAAACCCTTCACCTGTTAAATACTTGCGCTCTGAGATTTATAAGTATGTAGATGTTATTATACCTAATAGAGTTGAACTACAACAACTATCAGGTATCGAAGTTAGAACTGAAGAAGATGTTTTTAAAGCTGGAGAATGCCTTCTATCTAGAGGTGTTAAAGTTGTTGTAGCTACACTAGGGGCTAGAGGTGCTGCTGTCATTACCTATGATAAGAAGAAAATCGTAGAGGCATTCAAAGTAGATGTAGTTGATACTGTTGGTGCTGGAGATGCATTTGCAGCAGGTTTAGCTGTAGCTCTTGTCGAGGGTAGAGATATAGAGGAAGCTGTAAGGTTTGCCAACGCTGTAGCAGCTCTCAAGGTTACCCGTATGGGAGCTCAGAGTATGCCTTACCGTGAAGAGGTAGAGAAATTCCTTAAGAAATACTTACATCAATAGGGTACGTGTATATTAAGGTGTTGATAGGATTTTAGTTAGGGTACCGATTATAGGTACTGTACCTCTGTTAGATATGGTGAGAATTTGAAGCAGCTTTTCATAGGGATAGACCTCGGTACTGGTGGTATTAAGGTAGAGGTATACGATATAGATGGCAATATCTTGGCAGTAGGTAAAGGCTCTATATCGAGGCAATCCGCAGCTGAGTGGTTTAAAGCGTTGAAAGAAGCTATACCGGATATAGTGAAGAGATGTACTGATTGTGAAAAACATGTTTCTGTAACCAGTACCTCTGGAACAGTTCTAGGTGTTGATATCTATGGGAATATTCTCTACGGTCCTAGTATGTACTACGAAAGAGACGAGAAAGCTTTTGAGGAAGTGAAGAACTTACCATCTATAGCTAAGCTAGGTAAGAAAGGTGTTAAGGTTGACCCTACATCGCCTATCGTTAAAATGTACCGTTTGAAGAAAGATAAACCTGATCTCTACAACAAGATTAGGTGGTTTATATCCCCTACAACGTTCATGCTCTACAGCCTTCTATACGAATCTGAGAACCCATGGGGAGAGGTATATACAGATTACACGAATGCACTAAAGTTCGGTCTCGATATAACTTGTACACCTCCTAAGTGGTTTGAAGATGTATTCCACGAACTTGGTCTAGACGTAGAGAAATTACCTAACCTAGCAGCTGTAGGAGAGTACATAGGGATAGCTAGGAGCAAGTTTTCAGAAGAAGTTGGGTTAAAGGGAGCACATCTATACCAAGGTTTAACAGATGGTAATGCAGCTGCTATCGCCGGAGGAGCTGTAGATATAGGGGATATAAGCATATACACAGGTTCTACAACAGTACCCAAAGTTGTTGTAGAGAACATACAGGAACACCCAGCTCTATACTACCATGTACACCCGATAAGAGGATACTTAGCTGGATCAGCTTCAGGATTTACAGGAGCTTTCTTATTGTGGTTCGCAGAGAAAGTTCTAGGTTTAAGTCTAGATAGTGTAGCAGAACATCTTGAAAAAATTCCTCCTGGAACTGAGTACCTCATCTTCCCCTACGGTGATAGAGCTCCTCACTACGATTCCCTACTAACCCCTGCTATACTAGATCTAAAGATATCCGAAGAACCTAGGGAACTAATTGCAGGAAGATTTATTAGAAGTATTATGCTCGGGATTACCCTTCTAGAGAATTACTATGTAGAATTATTTGAAGAACTTTTTAAATTAAAGACTGAAAACATTCATGTAACAGGAGGTGGAACTAAGTCAAAGATATGGAACAAAATTAGAGCTGCTGTATATGAGAAGAAGGTATTTATATATGGTGAATTAGTAGGTAGTGGTATAGTTGTACCCTTAATGATAAAGAACAAATTCTTCACATCTATAGAGGAGGTTAAACAGAAGTTCATAAAGCCTTTAGAAGTTATTGAACCAGACCCATCGTGGATTGAGATTTATAGAAAATATAGAGAAGTTTTTGCTAGTAGATGGCTTAAACTAAAAGAGCTTTACCGATCATAGTTCTACTTCTATTGTTTTTTATTATTTTTAAGCATTTTAATGTAATCTATAAGCGATTTAATTAAAATTTTTGTTGATTCTGAAGCTTTAGAGGAAAGCACTATTTCAGCTTCTTTCTTAAGCTCTTCATCGGCATCACCTGTAGCAACACCTATCCTGACAGCTTTAACCATATCGATATCTGTAACACTATCTCCTATAGCTATAGATCTCGATAGATCTACTCTAAGTTTTTGAGCAACAATATTTATCGCTATACTTTTCGAACAATATCTTGGATATATGTGTAGAACATAACCTGTATAGTATGCATAGATATCTGGATGTAAAGACATTATTTTATGCTCTAACTCTCTAACAGCATGAGCATTATATTTGATTTCTTTAGATATATGAAAAGCTCTATCACATAATCTGTAGATATTGCTCATCGATGGTTTTAAACTGAATCTATTAACAATTTCGTTAGCAATAGGATCGAGAGATTCTCTACATAATTTTTGAACATCTCTATCTATTTGAATAACACATCCATTTTCAGCTATAAATATTGGGGAAAGTCCTAGATATCTTTGCAAAGTGAGTACAACAGGATAAGCATTACCTGAGACAAGTATTACAGGTATACCTTCAGCTACAAGCTCTCTCAACATTTTAACAAGATCTAAATCTATTATGTAGCTCCCTCTCTCAACAGTCATAACACCATCTACATCTATAAACAAAGCTTGGGGATACTCATTATTGAGATACTTACTCAATGTTTCTATTAACTCCATAAACTCTACCTAAACCTATTTTTAGCGGTTTTAGAAAAAAGCTTTGATAGATTTAGAAATAGATATGTATTGAATAGATAAAAATGATATGTTTTAGATTAAGTTAAAGTTATATTGGGATAGCTTTACCCCACTTCTCGAGAGCTCTTCTAAGTTCTTTATGCTCTTTCGCATAGTCTTCTAGAGGTATACCTTTAGCCATAGCTTCTAGAGCTTGTCTTACAGCTGCTGCACCTGCTTTAGGACCATCGGGATGCCCTATAACACCACCACCTATCTGCATTACACAGTCAATACCAAGTACTTTAACTACGGCTGGTAGATTTGCCGGTTGAAGTCCCCCTGAAGATACAGGTAGAGCTGGTTTTATATGGTAGAAGTATTGCTGTAGATGGAGCTCGTCGTCTTTATCAGGTGTAAATGGGTCTTCCCTTAAAACTTTTGCATTTCTTATAACGTCTATAGTTTTAGCTTCTAGTTTACCTACTTCTGGTGTACCTATGTGTAGCTGGTCTACACCTATAATTCTATAGAGTTTCGCTAGAGTGAACATCGATATACCATGGTTTGGATTCCTTGTTATAGCTGCATGCATAGCTCTATGAGCATGTATTGCAAGACCGTATTCTTCGGCTAGGTCCCTGATATATGTTAGAGCTGACCAACCTGTAACAACTACGTCGACCATTATGTAGGGGTTGCCATAGTCTGCTACAAGCTTCAGCCTTTTCTCCATCTCCCTGACATCAGCTGTTATGTTAGCGAACCAAACCTTTCTCTCACCTGTCTCCTTCTCAACTTTGTCTATGATCTTCATAATAGCTTTAGCACGTGCCTCAAATCTACAATAACTCGGGCTTACGAGGTTTTCATCGTCTTTAATGTAATCCATACCTCCTCCAAGTATTTCGTAAGCTAGTTTCTCAACCTCATCAGATGTATAACCAACTTTTGGCTTGGGAACTGTACCTACTATCGGTCTATCGTACACTTTGAATATCTCTCTAACACCTTTAACCCCTTTAACAGGTCCTCTAAAGTACTTTATAAAGTCGTAAGGTAGGTATATATCTTCTACCCTAAGACCTTTAACCCTCCTCATACCGAAGATATTACCAGCAACACTCGCTAGAAAACCTGGCATATTGTTTTCTTCGAATAGTTCTACAGGATATGCAATTCTTACAAGCCAAGACCCATCTCCAAGATCTTTAAAGTAGTAAGCTTTACCCTTAAGTTTCTCAAGTCTTTTAACATCATACCACGGATACAACGTTGTCCATGTACCAGTACTACTTTCAGCAGCAACACCACCTGCAGCATCTTCTATAGTAAAACCTTCTGCTGGAGTTATCCTGAAAGTAACTATAACATCATTCTTAAGATCCGGCTGATAATCTTTAACAACCCATGCTGAGTAAGGTTCGAAATCAGGCTTAGATTTAGATGCTTCAGCCATCAGCGTATCACCTATGTATATAAAGATAGTCAAGAGTATTATAAAGCTTACTTTAGAAAAAGGTATTATGTTACTACTATCAGTTATGTTTGTTACCATTATCATTAGTTTTTAGACTGTATATAGAGCTGTATATACTTCAGCTTATCTCATAGTTTAATATAGTTAGATTTTTAACCTAGTTACCTCCTAAGGTTATATAGTCTGGGTGTAGCTATGGCTAAGATAGTACTTGGTTTAAATCTTAGTTGGGCTGTTAAAAGATGGCCTATGCCTGAGGATTGGGCTGAGATTGTTGCTAGACTTGATGTGAAGTATGTTCAATTTTCATTCGATTTGCTTGATCCAAGATCAACACCTGTAGCTGTTGAACATATGGCTAGCTTGATAGTTGATGCTTTAAAGAGGTATGGAGTCGTCATTCATTCTACGTTTACAGGTTTAGGTGCATACAGTTTCAATTTGTTGTCGCATCCAGACCCTGTTATGAGGTTTGATGCTCTTGACTGGTATATGAAGGCTGTAGACTTCACGGCTAGGATTGGTGTAAAAGCTACTGGTGGACATATAGCTGCTAAAAGTGTTAAGGACTATAGTGATCCGGCTAGGAGAGCTATAGTAGATAATGCTCTACTTGAAAACGTTAGAACTTTAAGAAGGTATGCACAGACAAAAGGGCTTGAAATGATTCTATGGGAACCGATGCCAGTTCCAAGGGAAACCCCGTGGACTATGAAGGAGACTGAAGAGATTCTTGAGAAAGCTAATCAAGGTCCAGGTGTAGCTGTTCTACTGAATATTGATCTTGGACATCAATGTACTTTACAAGGTATTGAAGCAAATCCATTTGAATGGTTAAGAAGATTTGCGCCTAAATCTCCTGCTATACATATTCAGCAAACCGATGGAAAAGGAGATAGACACTGGCCGTTCACAGAACAATACAACAAGGTAGGTATTATAAAACCTGAGAAAATAATTGAAGCGATAGAAGCTTCAGGAGCTAAAGAAGTATACCTATTCCTAGAGTATATACCAGCATTCGAATACCCAGACAACCTTGTTCTCAAAGAATTAGAGGAATCAATTAAATATCTAAAGCAGTACATTCCAACAACATGATAAATTAAAACAAATCAAACTATTATAACATATTTTTTAGTATTACTTCTAATCCTAATGGTAAAAATATGTAGAGGTTACAGGGAGAAGATTACTCTAAAACTTTATCATGAAACTCTATACTCTTTACATATTTTCAGACCAGATCCTGTTAATACCATTAATACCTTCAAACCTTTCAATTTATCTTTATACTTTTTAAAAGCTGCATATACTGTAGCTGATGTCGGTTCAACAACGAAACCTAGTTCCGATAACTCTTCCAGGGCTTTAATAATTTCGCTATTACCTACTAAAATAATGTCTCCTCCATATCTATCTATGTAATTCTTTATCTCGTTTAAACGAGGTGGGTTTGGAACCATGATTCCTTCGGCTAGAGACGAGTCTTCGCCTTTCTCTTCATAACCTTTAACAGTTTTGAATACAGGTTGAATACTATAACCTTCAACAGCTATTGGTCTAGGTATTTTTAATATTTTGCCTAAGCTATTGAGAATTTCAAATCCTTTCATAACCCCTAGTAGAAGTCCTCCTGACCCTACAGGGAGTATAACAACATCTGGTTCCCCATAATCTTCATATATCTCAAAAGAAATTGAGCTAGCTCCATATATATAGAATGGGCTCCACGTATGAGCTACATAAAAAGCTTTACTTGCTAATGATAAAACGTAATTAGAGGCATCACCTCTTGTAGGAACTTCGATTAATTCTGCTCCAAGCATTTTTATTAAACATTTCTTCTCTCTAGATGTTGTAGCAGGTACAACAATCTTAGATCTAAGCTTATACACACGAGAATATAGTGCAACAGATATACCTGTATTACCACTAGAATCTTCTACAGCTTCATTAAATCCCATAGTATATGCATATGATAGAGCTAGCGTAGTTCCACGATCTTTAAAACTTCCGCTGGGATTCATATATTCAAGCTTAAACATAATCTCAGTTCCATCTAACTTTTCAACCACAGTCTTTGTTTCTCCTTCACCAATGAATTTTAAAGGTGTTAAGGGGAGTAAACCTCTAAATCTATCTAAACCCTTAGAACCATATTCATACACAGGTTTATATTCAATATCTAGAGGAGATCCGCATATAGGGCAACTCCAATGATAATGTTTATACATAGGATCTCTAAAACCACAAACATTACAAATCCACTTAATATCCATTTTACTTCCCTCTTACAAAAACTATAGAAGTTAGTTTAAAATTTGATTCTATAAAATCTGCATACCAATTCTATTCAAAGTATGTACGGAATATAATAGTAACTTTTAATTAATGAAAAAATGTTGGTAAATGCACCCAGCACTATGTATAAGGCTACTTCTTCTTTCTCTCAGCTTTCTTCTCAGCCTTTTTCTCCTCTTTCTTCTCAGGTTTCTTCGACATAGATATATCACCAAGTGATCTTAATAACCATTAATTTAAATTTTTATGTTCAATTAAGGTGAATTAGTTTTAACTATGAGTTATATTCTTGAATTAAAATAGAACTAAATAACTGTTGCATATAGGATTTGTGTTTGTGGTAGTAGATTTTTGATATGGTCTAAACAGTCCTTATTTATATATATTGATACAATCGCTTTAGCTTCTGCATCACTCTGCTTTAGTATGTGGAGAACTGCTTTAAGTTTATCAACATCTTTTAATGTTATAGTTGTTAAAATTGCGTTTGTCTTCTCTAAGCATGTTGAAGGTACTATGAAAAGTTTTACTTCTTTTTCGTTGCTCGATATATACCATACTACCTTAACTTTAGTTTCTCCTACTTTAGGCTCGAAAATAGGTGTACATATCTTAAGGCCTAGTTCCCAAGCTAAGATAGTTGCAAAAGGTATTGAGTTTTCAGATATAGGTATAACTGTATCTGCATCGATATCTCTTAGCGTATCCTCTATTTTTAGTATGTAAAGAGATAGAAAACCTATATCTGAAGCCAGGTCATTGATGTTGTCTTTATAAGTATTGATCATATTATTGATTGTTTTTTCAATTAACTTGTTCTCATTTAATTTAGATACTATATCTGTTACAATTTCATCGCTTGGTATTGTTAGCATATGTATATATTTCCATAGACTTTGGTAAGGGATATCTAAAAAAGTTTCTAGCTGACGTAAGCTATAGAGATAGTTTAAAGCTTTCAGTATCTTCATAATCTTGATCTTTTCATTACGTTTAAATTTTTTAACAATAGACACTAATCATCACACAACCTTAGATCATTTAATAAGTTATAATATAAGGTTATTAAATTTGCTATAAATCTTTATAATCTGCATAGAAAGTTATTTGAGCCGAGCAATCTCCTTAAGATTATTAGGCCAAGGAGCTAAAGTGTACTTCTTCAACCATTCCTTATCTATATCAATCTTCTTAATAACTTCAACTATTTTCTCGATCAAACTAGTAGGAATTCTATTCTCTTGCGCAGCTGGACAATCAAGATCTAGGTATACAACTTTCTCATCTTTATTAAAATCATAGTATAGCATCACAGGCCATATTCTACAATCGAACGGTCTTAAACCATATATCCTACATAAGCCTTTCTCATCTAAATACGGACATGATCTACCTCGGTTAAAACCTATAGCTTTAACCTTTCCTAGAGGGGTCTCCACATCGAAGCTATGTTCAAAGAGCTTTTCTTCTTCAGGTAGTAATACTGCATAAAATCTTTTGCAACAATTTATATTACAGGATTTACATATATCTCCAAAATCTACAAAACTTAGTAAATCTGCAAGCCTTCTATTCATTAACTCTCCCTTAAATGTCTGATACCTTACCGATGCTCACGATTATTATATCCTAGTAGCTTCAAACTATACAACACTACTACAAATACCTCATAACTACTTATAATAATATATAATATTAAATCTGAGGTAAAGCCAGGGATCCAACCAAACCCCTCTAACCTTAAACGATATCGTCAGTTGCAAATATGGGATATTGATAATAGGTATTGAAACCCAAAAATTAATTAACTTCTCTTTAGTACTCAATTCTAGGGATTGGGGATGCCTGATCTTAAGAAAAAACTAAAGAATGGAGCTATAGCAATAGGTACGTGGGTAACAATAAATCACCCAGATGTTGTTGATATATTAAGTGAGCTTCCTTTTGATTGGCTTGTATTCGATATGGAGCATGCACCTCTAGAAGTTTCCGACGTTGAGATCCTCATGATGCCTCTTCGAAATACAAAGACAGCCCCAATCGTTAGAGTACCGTGGAACGACATGGTTATTATAAAGAGAGTTCTTGATATAGGAGCAGAAGGCATCCTTGTTCCATGGGTTAATACGAAAGAAGAAGCAGAAGCAGCCATAAGATATACAAGTTATCCACCTAAAGGAGTTAGAGGTGTTGGGCCTCGGAAAGCGGTGAGATATGGTTTTAGACCTTTTCTAGACTATTACAATAAATTCGAGAAAGATGAACGTGTAGTAATAGTACAGGTAGAGACTTCTAAAGCTTTAGAGAATCTTGAAGATATACTCTCTGTTAGTGGAATAGATGTAGCGTATATAGGTCCTATGGATCTAAGTGTAAACCTTGGAATACCACTTCAATACGATAACCCGGTATTTGTAGAAGCTGTCAATAAAGTACTTAAAATATGCATGAAGTACGATGTTGTTCCAGGGATACATACATTTACTATCGAACAGCTAAAGAAGTATTCCGAAATGGGGTTTAGATTTATGGCTATAGGAAGTGATACAAGCTTATTAATAAGAAGTGCTAGAGAAATTCTAGAAAATATTGGGAAAATGTAATTCTTTTATGCAATATACATTGGTTAAGATAATATGAAGAAATTAGAGAATCTGTTGAGTAACTTAATTAGAGAATATGCTTCTTTTTTCAAAATATCTTATGCAATACTTTATCAACCTTATAAAGAGAAGAACCCTCTACTTATTCTAAGATTTTCAATAATTGAACCCGAGGAAAAACTTAGACTTTTGTTAGATTTCACAACAATTCTTCCCTTAATATCTATAGATGTCTATGATATCCAATCATTGCCAAATGATATTAAGCAACTTGTTTTTCGCCATGGGAAAGTTATATATTTAGAGGATCATAATGTATACTTAGAAGATTTTAAACATATAGTACAACTTTAAGTTAACTTACTTCAAAATATTTCTCCTTAATATAGTTCATAATAGCTAGAGATGATATAATAGCTTCTTCTGTTCTCACATTCATAGTTCCTTGCCTTGGGATAAAGTTTATTGAAAAATCTACATAGGTATTTATATTGAAACTTTCTTTATAGGCAATCTCATCTACATCTAACTTAGGTCCTCCAAATATAATCATCACTTTATCTCTAGCCAATAATTCTTCTGCAAGTCTTTTCTCTATTGTATGGATTGGCATACCTTTCTTTGTAGCTATTATTACTAAGTACTTAGAAGACTTCGCATTTTCTAAAAGCTTCTTTAATGATCTATATAAATAAATTGAGTAACCCCAATAAACATCTACCTCAGACTTCTCTACAATAATGACATGGAAATATGAAGGAGATTCGCGAATAATTTTAACAGTAACCCTAGAACCTTTAGGCGGACATATACCATATACAACACCTTTCTTATCCAACCCTATTTCAATTAAACATCTATCCTTACCCCTATCCACAATCACACCTTCTCTATACACTGTATCAAAAATTTCAGGTTTAACGTGGTGAGGACTTTTAAGAGGAGGTACAACACCTGCAAACCTTAGCTCTGGAAGAATAGGTATTAATAATCTCTTCAAATAAGGAGGAACCTCTATATATTTAAGAACAGATTCTACGAATTTCTCATCACCTTCACCATCATTATAAATCATAATATTTTCAACACGAAAAATAGCAGCTGCTCTACCAATGTAACCAATCTTAAGTGTTTGTTCTCTAAGAGTTTTTGATTCTAAAGATATAGACGTTGGAATAGCAATCGATATAAAAGGTTTTGACCTTATAGGCTTCATAAACTTTCTATGAACTTCAAGCTCGTTGAAACCCATTGACATGGCTTAGACCATTTAATTATAGTTTTCTCCCATATATGTAGTTATATTTCATGATTTAAAAGAAATAAATTCTCGTTGACATTATCATAATAATGTTTATTCAAATAGCTGAAAAGTTAATAAGTTAAATGAATTATAGTCTATTCTAGCCCCCTGTGGCCAGACTCGTGTAATTGATGAGCCGTTGGGGAAGATGAGCTCGAGGTCTCCGCAGGGGGTACATAGATTTTAAATAGGTTCTAAAATAGCTATTAATTGTCCAACATCTATGAAGCTTCCTTCCTTAACGAATATCTTTTTTACTTTCCCTCTGTAGGGGGATTTTACTTCTATAACCATCTTCATAGATTCTAATGCTACTACGGTTTGTCCTTTTTCAATAGTATCACCTTCTTTGATCATGATCTTTACAATTCTACCAGGTATCTCAGATACAATTCTAGGTCCAAGTTCTTCAATAACTTGAGGAGGTTGGATTTGTAATCTGGTAATACTATCCTCTATAGCTCTGCTAAGTCTTGTAGAAACTTCTTCTGTACCAAATTCAATCTCTTCGAGAATTTCTCTTGGTAGATATACAATATATTCTCTATCCTTTATTTTAACAATGAAAACGTTCTCTTCTTTCTCGTAAACTTCCACTTCGTACTTCTTACCTTCAACAGTTACAACAAATTTACTCATTTAAGCAACCTCGCTTTAGTAGAATGTTTTTATAGAGCTATAAAAAGGTTATGATAAGAAGGTCAGTCTTAAATATACCGCCAGCGAAGAATGGTCTACAAAAAGGGTTTGAATCATGGATACTGAGATCGTTAGGAAAGAGATTTTAGAGCTTAGGCAATTGATAGAAAAAGCGAAGCTTGGTGGGGGGCAGGAGGCTATAGCTAAACAGCATAATCAAGGTAAACTAACAGCTAGGGAGAGACTTGAGCTTCTCTTCGATGATGGTAAGTACATCGAGTTTGATATGTTTGTTACAACAAGAGCTACAGAGTTTGACATGGATAAGAGGAGAGCTCTAGGTGATGGTGTTGTTACAGGTGTAGGTAGAGTTGGTGGTAGATGGGTTATTGGGATAGCACAGGATTTCACCTTCATGGGGGGATCTGTCGGCGAAATGCATGCTGCTAAAATTGTGAAAGCTATGCAATATGCTTTAAGTACAGGTGTACCTATTGTTTTTCTCAATGATTCTGGTGGTGCAAGAATTCAAGAAGGTGTAGATTCTCTTAAAGGCTATGGTGATATATTCTATATGAACGTTGTAGCTTCAGGAGTTGTACCGCAGATAGCAGTTATCATGGGACCTTGCGCAGGTGGAGCTGTGTACTCCCCAGCTCTAATGGATTTCATTATAATGGTTGAGAAAACTTCCTACATGTTTATAACAGGACCTAAAGTAGTTAAAGCTGCTCTAGGAGAAGATGTTACAGAGGAAGATCTAGGGGGTGCACGTGTACATGTATCTAGGAGTGGTGTAGCTCATTTCATTGCTTCTAACGATAAAGAAGCTATAGAGGTTGTAAAAAAATTGCTTAGCTACTTACCATCTAATAACATGGAGATGCCTCCTAGGATAGAAGTAGAAGATGACCCTGAGAGACCTGCCCCTGAACTCGATTCTATAGTACCTGAAGACCCTAAGAAGCCTTACAATATGTACCAAGTAATAGAATCTATTGTAGATAGAGGAACATTTTTCGAGGTTCAAAAAGATTTCGCTAAAAATGCTATAATAGGTTTTGCGCGATTAAACGGCTATACTGTAGGCATAGTTGCGAACAATCCTCAGTACTATATGGGAGCTCTAGACATAGATTCATCAGATAAGATATCTAGATTCGTAAGATTCTGTGATGCTTTCAATATACCTATCGTAACTTTCGTAGATACACCTGGTTTTGTACCAGGGACATTTCAAGAGCATAGGGGTATCATTAGACATGGAGCAAAAATAATCTATGCATATAGTGAAGCAACTGTACCAAAGATAACTATTATAGTGAGAAAAGCCTATGGAGGAGCTTACATAGCCATGAGCTCTAAACACCTAGGTGCAGACCTTGTAGTAGCATGGCCTACAGCAGAGATAGCTGTTATGGGTCCTGAGGCTGCTGCTGAAGTTATTTGGAGAAAAAAGCTTGAGACTATCCAAGATCCATCGGAAAGAGAGACCCTTTTAAAGAAACTTGCAGAAGAATACAAAGAGAAACTAACGAAACCTTATTTCGCAGCCTCGAGAGGTTATATCGATATAGTTGTAGAGCCTAGCCAAACAAGAGCTTTCGTAACAAAAGCTCTAGAGTTTCTGTTATCCAAGAGAGAGGTAAGAATTAGAGTTCCTCCAAAGAAACACAGTGTTATGCCTGTGTAAACTATGTTATATGTTGAATTCTTTTTAGATACATATACATTTTATCTCTCTGCTTGGTGATACCTCTACGCCAAGGTATCATGAAATTATTAGAAACCCTAGAATTGAAAAAGTTGTAGCTTTATCTAAGCTTATGTTAGAAGTTGAAAATATAGTTGAAGATGTTATAGAGGATCTTGGACTAGGATTCGCTATGTATAGAATTGAGGGGGTGGATAAGCCTCATGTTGATAAAATTGAGGTTTATATTGATGTAAAAACTAACTGTTTTAAAGAAGTAACCTTAGATAATGTTAATGTTAGAGTGATGTGTAGAAGAGTTGAATCTAATGTAGTAGAAGTTTATAGACATCTTGTAGAGAACATGGTTAATGTAGCTCTCGATATCCTTGGATCTTTCATCAACAGAAATGAAGAGTACATGGTAATCTTAGTAGAGAAAGGCTATGCAATTGTTCTTCAAGGAACACCGGAAAGAGTTGTTGTACCTGTAGTTCCTGGAACACTATTTACATGCCATACCCATCCAATGTCGTTTAGAGCAGTGTTTTCTAAAGAAGATGTTAAATCTCTTCTCGAGATATTGTCTAGTAGAGGTTTCGGTAGTTGTGTTACAACTCAGTATTCATGTTTAACTATATACAGATATTCTCCCTTTGATCTAGATGACTATTTCAGGTTGTTCAACGCTATAAAAGAGTATGAATACCTAGATTCTGCAATTTTGAGATCTTTAAACCTTAACTCTGTTGATTATTTCGAAATAGCTATATAGATTCAGTAGTAGGGTAGAATTTTTCGAATCTCTTCGGTGTATGGATATAGACTACAATATAATTGCCAATTCCACTAGTTCTTATCTTAGGAATTAGCACCTCCTCAAGCTGAAATACACCTGCATATTCATCCATATAGACAACGATTTTTATAGGTCTTCCACTATCCCCAGCTTCTACTTCAACTTTCTTAATGCTTATAGCTGATAAAGCATGCATATCGAGTTTACCTAGTTTATACGGTACACGAGCTCTACCTTCAGCCATGTCAAGTCCATCTCCTACCTTGACAACACCACACTCAATAGTAAGACACTTAACATTGTATTCAGTAGCATAGATTGTATGCATAATCTCTTGTCTTAATGCTATAAGCTTTCTATCAGTAATACCTATCTTAGGTAACAACCTATTTAGAATATCTTTTGCTAGTAGTGCTCCTATGAACTCGTGGTTAGCTCTATGAACAGCGTTCCCAATATCATGGAAATACGATGCAAACAATACTACCAGTTTAGCTTCATCAATACTTTTAGCTGTACCATCACGCAAAGTTGTAGGAGTAATCTTGCTATTCATAAGGATATCTAGAAGTTCTAAAGCTGTACCTGCAACTATCTTTGCATGAGTTACTCCATGATCATTGTACCTTAGACGTGAAACAGCCATTATATTACTAATTTTTAGCATCTCCATAACCTCATCATCTTCTTCTAGAATTCTAAAAGCTGATCTAAGCAAAGACGAACTTTCTACATGTTTATATATTAGCTGAAGAGATATGACAACCAGAGTTACTCACCTACCTTCTTAAATTATTAGTAGAATTAATAGATTATAATGGATATTCTCTATATACTAAAACACCTGTATCCATACCCTAATTTACATGTATAGATATTCACCATTAAGACATATTTTCAGACACATCAGTTCTACTATAATTGGGAGACGGACATGAGATTAATTTTCATAGGTCCTCCAGGTATAGGTAAAGGAACCTATGCGAAGATGTTAACTCAGAAATATGGTATTCCTCATATATCTACAGGTGATATTTTTAGAGATGAAATTGCAAAAGGTTCTGAGCTTGGTTTAAAAGTTAAACAATATGTTGAAAAAGGTCTCTTAGTACCTGATGAAATAGTTATAGAAGTTGTTAAGAATGTTTTAGAGAAACCGGAGTGTAGGAGAGGATTCATACTAGATGGCTTCCCTAGAACAATTGAACAAGCTAAAGCTTTAGATAATATAGTGAAAATAGATATAGTCTTCTTATTTGAAGCACCAGTAGAAGTAATTATAGAGAGAGTTTCAGGAAGATTGGTATGTCCAAAGTGTGGGGCTATATATAACATAAACTGGAAACCTCCGAAAACCCCTGGTATATGCGATGTATGTGGCTCACCATTAATTCGTAGAAAAGATGATGAACCTGAAGTAGTTAGAACAAGGTACCAAGTGTATAAACAAACATTCGAACCTGTAATAAATTACTATAGAGAGAAAAAGGTTTTAGTGGAAGTAGATGCTTCAAGAGATGCTAAGTTAGTTGTCGCAGATGTTGAAAAAATACTAAAAGAAAAAGGATTAGTGAAAGAATAGATGAAAAGCATGTATTTAGAATATCAAAAGCAGTTTACTACAATCTTCACACAGATAACATTTCAATTAACTAAAATAATCTCAAATTTAAAATAATATATTAGAGAATTATATGCATACTTCATAAAGAATTATAAATCTTGCGCATAAAGATAAGTAAATAACTTGGTGAATTTTTTGAGTAGCATTATGAAGGAATTAGAGGCAGAGGCAGAGAAAATAATTAAAGAAGCTGAAGTTAAGGCTATAAAGATTATTGAAGAAGCTAAGAAAAAAGCTGATGAAATATTGAGAGATGAAAGCTATATTAATGATCTTGAGAAATTTAGAAAAGAATTAGAAACAAGAATTGAGGAAGAGAGTTTAAGAGTTATTGAAGAAGCTAAGAGGAAAGTAAATGAGATAACTACTGAATATCGAAAAGAATTGGATAAAATGGTTAAGAAGGTAGTATCTATTGTTATAGGGATAGATATTGAGGAATAAGGTGTCAATATCTTGGCTAAACTTAGTTATGTGATTTTTAGCGATCCTGATATTGCATATAGAACATATATAATTACATCAAGAGACTATGTCGATAGAGTTTTAAGTAAAATTACTCAATTAGGTTCATTTGAACCTATAACACCTGAAGATAAAAATAGTACTATAAAAGAGATTACAGAATATATTAAACTTATTGAAAACTGTAGAAAACTTTTCGACTCACTTAATTCTTACATAAATGAGGTTATAACTGTTGAAATTAAAGAGCTTCCTATAAATACTAAGCAAGAACTTCTAAAACTGTATGAAAAACTTGGCAATGTTTTAGAAATTCTAAGGAATTTAGATAATGAAAGAAATATGTATATCAAAAAATTAGAAGAGTTAGAAATATTGAAGAAGTATTTAATATACCTCAGAGGAATCTATGCAGAAGTTGATACAAGTATCATAGATTATGATGGTGAATTTCTATTCGTCAAAACTTTCCTCGGTTTGAAAAACGATGTAGAGATATTGAAGAGAAAAACAGAGAAGGTTATAGGCGAATTCTCTATAGATAATCAAAACGTTATTGCTACACTTGTATTCGATAGAAGTACAGCTGGTGAAGTACTTAAAGAGATAGAAACAAAAGGTGTTAAAGTAATCGACATAGTTAAAAACTATGGTATAAACTCTATCAACAACCTTATAAACAAGGTAAGTTCTGAAGAAGATCTCATAAGATTAGAAGTAAATAATATTGAGTTAAAAATTAAGGAGATTATAAAGAACTATATAAACGATATAGCTATATTGAAGGCATTAATAGATATCGAACATGCGAAAGTCGAACTTTTGAAAACAGCATTAGAATCAAAACATTTATCACTTCTAACCGGCTGGATTCTAAAATCTAGAAAAGAAGATTTACTAAGAGAATTAAGTGGCACTCCTTCGTATGCAATATTTGAGGAATCTCCCGAACCCCCTGTAGATTTCAACAACTTAAAACCGTTCAAACCTTTCGAAATGTTTACAGAGCTAGTAGGATACCCTTCCCCAAGGGAATGGGATCCAACACCATTCCTAACATATTTCTACGCAATATTCTTCGCCCTTATGTTCCCCGACATAGGTTATGCCATAGGATTACTCATAGGATCTAAATATGTTCTACCGTATTTCGTTCAAAACCCTGAAACGTTACAGAAACTTCGTAGAATAATCTATGTAACATCGATATGTGCAATAGTAACAGGATTGCTATCAGCAAGTTTCTTAGGTTCGTTAATAGGTCGATATGTAGCTATAATTGCCCCCCCTGTCTTACCATCGCCACCACCAGGGCTTCTAGATCTTCAAAAAACAATGGACTTCATGATGACTGCGATAAAGTTAGCTCTACTCGTAGGCTATTTATCTATACTAACAGCTCATATAGCTGCACTAGCAAAAGCTATCATAAAGATACACGATTTGTGGACAGCATTGCTAGAGATCTGCATTATCTTAATGGTATTATTTGGTCCTTCATTTATAACGTACAGATTCTCAGCCATAGGGATGAACATCGATGTATTTGGACTAGGAAAAATAGTTCCTGTAAACATAATAGAGTACACTATATATACATCGCTAGTCTTATACATTGCATGTAAAATCAAAGTTTCAGGAGGTATGGGAGCATTATTCTGGATATTTGATATTATAGGTATTTTAGCAGATAATATGTCTTTTGTTAGAATTGCAGGGATTGGTGCTGGAACAGCTATGCTAACAGAAGTATTTAACGGCTTCATATACTCGATAGTGAAATCTCTTGAAGTATACAACATAGCTATAGGAATTATCGCCGGCATTATAACAGCATCATTATTACATATATTTATACTTGCATCTTCTGTTCTAGGACCATATATACATTCCTTAAGATTAATAACATACGAAATGGCATCGAAATTCTATGAGGGAAGTGGGAGAAGGATAATACCAATAAAAGTCTCTCTAGGTTCAATAGCTCTTGGATTAAGAGGAACTACATAACAATATGAAACACCTCATAGCAATTATATTCTCCCTAGATCAATAAATCAAAAAATTTTTAAGCTTAACCATGCTATTTAGGGTGTAGGTGAGAAATAGTGATTGAAATACTAGCTTACGTAGCTCCAGGATTAGCAGAAGCGCTTGCAGCCATAGGTTCTACAATAGGTATATACAGAGCTGTTTCATCAGGTATTCCAATACTTTCTGAAGATCCTGGACAAAGAGGTAGAGTCTTTGTTTTATCGTTTTTACCTGCTACACAGACAATGGTTTACGGTTTTATCTACATGCTTATGATGTATAGCTCCTTTCTACCAAGTCTCTACAGCAAGTATACACATTCAATACCACCACATGTTGCTGCAGCAATCTTTATGGTGAGCATTTTTGTAGGGGTAGCAGAACTTGTTTCAGCGTGGATGCAAGGGAAGGTATGTGCTGATGGAGCTGCTCATCTTATAAAATCTCGTGGAGCAGTATTTGGACCTACGATAATTTTAGCAGCATATGAAGAGCTTTTCGGTATACTTGGAATGGTGTTCGGTCTGCTTATGGCTTTCATCATAGTTGGTTGGTAGAATAGTATGAGTGTTGATGAGCTTAGGAAGGCTGTTTTAGAGAAGGCTAGGAGTGAAGCTGAGGCTATTGTAAAGAAGGCTGAGGAAGAGGCTAGAAGGATTGTAGAAGAAGCTCAGCTTAAGAAAAGAGAGCTTATTGAGCAGAAGAAAACTGAGATAATAGCTACGCTAAACCCTGATGCTAGAATAGCTGATGCTAGATATAGAGCGAGGTTATTAATTGCTGAAGCTAAGAACACTATTCTTAGAGAAGTTAGAGAACAAGTAATTAAAATGATAAACACTATACCTTTGGGCAGAAGGTTCAACTCTATTGTGAAGCTGGTTGACGAAACTATGCACGAACTTCTACATTCTGTTGGCGTTGTCGATTCGATTATTGTGAAGATCTCTTCGAATGATCTTCAGTACGCTGAACATATTAAAAATTATATTGAGAGAACTTACGGTGTAAAAGTTTCAGATGTACAAGTAGTCAATATTATTGGGGGTTTGATTGTTGAATGCATGGGGGGAGATATAGTAATAAACAATAGTTATGATGAGAGATTAGAAAGAACTTTAAAAACTATTGTCCCACATCTACTTAAACTTAGTGAATAAACAATGTCTTATAGACTAAGTAGCGATGGAATAAAAGCTACTCTAATAACATATTTGGATAAGAATCCTAGACTTGAGGAATTAATTCAATTAGCTTTAGAGAATAGGTATATAGATCTACCATCGGTTCTCTCAAGGTATAACTCGAGATTAGAATACGCAAAACTTATATCAGCAAAAACTGTAGACGAAATTGATGTTATACTTAGCGAGCTTACTAAAAACGAGTTAGAGTACATTTATAGTCTTCTCCCAACTCAATACATAGATTTTTTCAGATCTTTCCTAATTTTCTACGATCTTGATAGAATATACTCAGCTTTTTTACGAGGATCTCTAGAGAGTGCTAAAGTAGTATTTATGAAATATGAAGATCTAGAGATATTTAAACGATGTTTAAACGATAAAACTTATAGATGTTTACTTGAAGTACAGTTAGATAATATTAAGAATTCGTTAGAGATGAACATAGTTAAAAGATATGGTGTTATAGAGGACTATAGGAATGTATTTAGATGTCTAGCGTTATTTGCTATAGCTAAGTATATGAAGTATGTGGTTAATGTGAGAGAACTAGGTTTAGATACTTCTTTGAAACCTATAGAATTTTCTGAAAAACTTATCCATATACTTGGGGTTGGTAGCTGGTATAAATATGAGTTAGAGAACGCGATAAATAGTTTAGAGAACTACTTTAAATCTGAACCTTATAGAGCATCTGTTCTCGAGGCTCGTTACATCTACGGTAAATGTAGAGATCTACTTACTTATTCTTCTCAAGTGATAGATATTTTAACTTTGTACCTCTTGAATAGATACTATGAAATATATGTGCTGAGATATGTATTGCCTCAGTCTTGGGTGATGAGATGAGTTTTCCAAGAGAATTCAAGAAAAAAGTATGCGCTATTGTTAAAAGTGATCTTGAGCCTTTGATGAAGATCCTCGGTGTTTCTGAAGTGTATACTGTGAGAGATTGGGGTGAAGTAAAAATGGTTTTGGAAGATCTTGTTAAACGTGATGATCTGTCTATAGTTGTTATTCAGAAGAGTCTTGTACCTAAAGATGTAAGTTTTATCGATCTTAATATCCGAAAACTTTACCCAATTGTAACTATTATCCCTGATGATAAGAATAGTCTTTCTGAACCTTTACAAAGTTTTTATAGAGAGCTTATCCGTAGATATATAGGTTATGAGATTCATATTGGGTGAAAATTTATGAGTCTTAGAATAGGTAAAATATATAGGATTGCAGGTCCACTTGTAGTTGCTGTTGATATACCGAACCCTATGATGTATGAAGTTGTTTATGTGGGTAGAGAAGGTCTTATAGGGGAGGTTATAGCTGTTAGAGGAGATAAAGTATATATACAAGTTTATGAAGAGACTACGGGTTTAACTGTTGGTGAAAAAGTTGAAGCTACCGGTAAACCTTTGTCAGCTGAGCTAGGACCTGGTCTTCTTAGCTCTATATATGATGGTCTTCAGAGACCAGAGAAAGATATTGCTAAACAACTTAGCGATATATTCATAAGGAGAGGGGTTAAACTCCCTGGTCTTGATAGAAGTAGGAAATGGTATTTTAGGAGAGAAAGAGGAGTTGGGGTAGGGGATAAGGTAGGTTCGGGGGATATAGTAGGCTATGTTGATGAAACATCTTTAATTACACATAAAATTATGATCCCACCGAATGTTAGAGGAGAACTTAAGTGGATTGCAGATGAAGGTGATTACGCTGTTGAAGATACTATAGCTGTAGTTTCAGAAGGTACACATGAACACAATGTTAAGCTATACCATGTATGGCCTATAAGAATACCGAGGCCATATAATGAGAAGCTGAGCCCTGTTGAACCTTTAGTAACAGGTATTAGAGTTATAGACCATATGTTCCCGATAGCGAGAGGAGGTAAAGCTGCTGTTCCAGGAGGTTTTGGAACAGGTAAAACAGTTCTACTTCAAGAACTTACTAAGTGGAGTCATGCGGATATAGCTATCTATGTTGGTTGCGGTGAGAGAGGAAACGAGATGTCTGATGCTTTAACAAGTTTTCTAAAGCTTATGGATGTGAGAAGAGGCAAGTTAATGATGGAGAGATCGGTGTTTATTGCGAATACTAGTAATATGCCTGTTGCAGCTAGAGAAACAAGTGTATTCCTCGGTATGACTATAGCGGAGTATTTTAGGGATATGGGTTACGATGTAATTATAGTTGCTGATTCTACTAGTAGATGGGCAGAGGCTATGAGGGAGATAAGCGGTAGAATGGAGGAGATGCCGGGTGAAGAAGGTTTCCCAGCTTATCTAGCTAGTAGACTTGCTGAATTCTATGAAAGAGCTGGTAGAGTTAAAGCTTTAGGGAGACCTGAGAGAATTGGAAGTGTAACAGTATTTGGTGCTGTTTCACCGCCTGGAGGAGATTTCAGTGAACCTGTTGTAAGAAATACTGTAAGATATATACAGAGTTTCTACGCTTTAGATTACTCTTTAGCAACTAGAAGGCATTTCCCAGCTATAAATTGGTTAACAAGTTATAGTCTCTATGTGGATTTTGTAAAGGAGTACTGGGATAAACTGTCAGATGGGAAATGGAGTAGGTATAGATTGGCGATGCTTAGGATTCTACAAAGAGAAGCAGAGTTAAGCGATATTGTTAGGTTAGTAGGTCCTGAAGCTCTTCCTGAGGAAGATAAACTTGTACTTGAAATGGCTAGGATTATAAGAGAAGGTTTCCTACAGCAAAGTGCTCTAGACCCTGTGGATGCTTATTCGCCGCCTGAGAAAGGTTTGATAATGATGGAGGCTATAATGGAGTTTTATAGAAGAGCTTCTGAAGCTGTTTCTAAAGGGATCCCTGTAGCTAAGATAAGAGAATTTAAGAGTAGACATACGCTCTTTAGGTTGAAGTTCTATACGTTAGATGAGCTTAAGAAAGTTATAAGTCAATTCTTTGAACTTCTAAATCAGGAATTCAAAGAGGTGATTAGGTAGTTATGAGCTTAGCTTTTGAAATACCTAGACTTTTAACAAAAGCTACAAAACAGATTACAGGTACACGTGGAGCATTAATATTTGTTAAAGCTCTTGGCGGTATAAGTTATGGAGAACTTGTTGAAATCGAGGTTGATGGGGATACAAGACTTGGTCAAGTAATTGATGTAAGTAGAGATATTGCTATTATACAGATCTTCGGAACATCGTTAGGTATAACACCTGGTAGAACTGTTATAAAGTTTAGAGGTGAAACACTTAGAATACCAGTTTCAACAGACATGCTTGGGAGGATTTTCGATGGCTTAGCAAGGCCAATAGATGGAGGTCCTCCTATAGTACCTGAAGATTATCTAGATATACATGGAGAACCTCTAAACCCAGCTATAAGAATACCCCCATCGGAGTTCATAGAAACAGGGGTCTCAGTTATAGATGGTATGTTAACTCTTGTGAGAGGTCAGAAGCTCCCTATATTCTCTGGCTCAGGTTTACCTCATAACAGAATAGCTATGCAGATAGTTAGACAAGCTGCTGTTAGAGGAACAGGTGAAAAATTTGCAGTTGTTTTTGGAGCTATTGGTGTTACTCATGAAGAAGCTATGTATTTTCTAAAGGAGCTAAGGTCTATGGGAGCACTTGATAGAACTATAGCTTTTATAGCACCTGCATCTGCACCAACAGTTGAAAAACTTGCATTGCCTAGAGTAGCTTTAACAGCTGCTGAATTTCTTGCCTGGAAATACGATATGCATCTCTTAACAATTCTAACAGATATGACTAACTACTGTGAAGCACTTAAAGAGATTTCAGCTGCTAGGGAAGAAGTTCCTGGTAGAAGAGGGTACCCCGGTTATATGTATACAGATTTAGCTACTATGTATGAGAGAGCTGGTAGAGTTGGGAGTAAGAAAGGGAGTATGACTATAATGCCTATACTCACTATGCCTGACGATGATATAACCCACCCGATACCAGATTTAACAGGCTATATAACTGAAGGTCAGATAGTTCTCTCTAGAGATATGTGGAGGAAAGGTGTCTACCCACCTGTTGATGTCTTCTTATCACTTTCAAGACTTATGAAGGAAGGTATAGGGCCTGGGAAAACTAGAGAAGATCATAGAGAAGTTTTCTCACAGTTATTTGCAGCATATTCTGAAGGTGCTTATCTTAGAGAGTTATCTACAATTGTAGGGATAGAATCTTTAACAGTTAGAGATAAGAAATACCTTGAGTTTGCTGATCAATTCGAGAGGAACTTCATTAACCAGGGAGAGTATGAGAGAAGAGATATAGAGAAAACCCTAGATATAGCATGGGAAACACTATCGATACTTCCTGAAGAAGAACTTACCCAGATAAGACCTGAAATAATCAAGAAGTATCACCCAGCCTACAGGGGAAGACTTAGGTGAGCGTAGAGATAATCAGGATCCCTAGACCAACAAAAATAGAGCTTATAAGACTTAGAAGAAGACTTACATTAACAAGGAGAATCCATAGAATTTTAAGAGATAGACTTACTTTCTTAATGCAGGAATTCTATATAGCTTTTAGAAAAGCTTACGAAACAAGAAAAAAACTCAACTCGCTATTAAGTGAACTCCATAGAGTATACTCCAATGCATTAGCTATCTACGGTCCTAATATTCTTCGAGAAGAAGCTCAAACAATCACCGGTGATGTCACTGTTATCGCAGGTACAAGAAATGTACTAGGAGTTATAACACCATCGATAGAAATCTTAGAAATACCTCACCATACAGAAGCATTGCCTATAGAGGTTCTAGAAATACAGTTAAAAAGAAAAGAACTTATGGAAACTATAGCAATGCTTGCCGAATATGAGAAAGAATTAATCGAACTTGGGAAAGAAATTAATAGAATTAGAAGAATTGTTATAATGTTAGAGAAAGTCTTAATACCGAGATTACTAAATACCATAAGATACCTAATGATGAAGTTCGATGAAATGGAAAGAGAAGAAAAGATAAGGAGTATAAAGATCAAGACCTTGATTCTTCAAAGACTTGAGAGAACATAAACAAAACCACTAATACTATCACTAAACAAGTACTCTATTACCTAGTTTCTGATTTAACAATCTCAGAACATACACTAGATATTAAGGGTGTTAATATAGATTGCAATTTTTTCAATATGTTTAAAATCTCTACTGTTTTCTCATATATATCGCTATTCGATGCCTGAATCAAATAATGCGAAGGCTCAATAAATATTGGTAAACTCTTTGTTTTAAGAACCCTTACTATAACAACACCTTGTTTAGATGTTTTCTCAAATAAGCTGACCTTATTATCTACATATATATAACCTAAGATTTTGCTTTGTTCGTAAAAAATCTTAGGTATAGGGTTTACCCCTAATTTCTTTAGTATGGCATAATTATAACTACATATCTCTAGGAATAACCTTAAATCTACTGTAAAGAAGCCTTTTATGCTTGATAAACAGGCTATCTTCTCTACGATATTATCTGTTATAACTATATGTATAGTTTTCTTAATACTATTGCCTACCGCATTTTTTAATCCGCATTGAGAACATATCTTTAATGCTTTAGCTAAACCGAAGTCTACATCTACATCTATATCAACTATAGCCTGTATTACCATAGTTTATGTTAACCCTGTAGAATAGCTAGGTAGATATCTTTTGCAAGCTCGATGTAATTACTAATCTCAGGTTTACCTTTAACAACATCTTTAACTTTGTGTAAATGCTTAAGATCTCTAGATATAGAATTTAATTCTTCGGGGATGTATAGAACTGCATTTAAAGGTTGGGATAACTTCATATTGAGCTGTTTCTTATATCTCCAAATAGCGCTGTTGATCTCTATAATCTTATCGAGTATCTTGGCTAGCCCTTTACTCCATTCTTCGTTTGGCTGAGGCATAGATTGGAAGTGTATAGATTCATTGCTGTAGAGTTTTCTCCAGATGTAATCAGTTACAAAAGGTGTTATAGGTGCTAGCATAAGTAGAACAGATCTTAATACTATGTGTAGGGTATACCAAGCACTCCTCTGCTCTTCCTCTGAATACCCTTCATCACCATAGGCTCTAGCTTTTACAAGTTCTAGATAGTGATCTGCAAAGATATCCCATATAAAGTGGTAAAGCGTATGAATAGCATTATAGACATCAGTTTTTTCATAACCCTCTCTAACAATTTTAATAACTTCGTTAAGTTTTTCAAGTAATGCTAAATCTAGTGGGTAGAGTTTTTCAATACTATCGACTATAGGGAACATTGATACAAATCTCGAAATATTCATAAGTTTAGTAACAAACAACATCCCTGTTTTCATAAGCTGTTCAGAAACTCTATAATCACTACCAATTTTTGCTACTGCTGCTGCCCAAAATCTAACGCCATCAGCACCATATTTCTCAACCATAGGCTCTGTATAAACAACATTACCCTTGCTTTTATGCATAGCTTCTCCTTTCTCATCTAAACCCATACCATTTAACCTAACAATATCAAATGCAGGTCTTTTGTAAAGTTGGTATATCCTTAGCAATGTGTAGTAAAGCCAAGTCCTTATAATATCGTAACCCTGTGGTCTCATAGCCTTTGCCTTACTGTTAATGTAGAGATCAAAGATATAGGGATACTTTGTAATCCCTGCAGCATATAGTACAGATATCGATGAATCAAACCATGTATCAAAAACTTTTGTCTCACCGATTAACTGATCTCTTGGTGCTCCACATTTTGGGCATTTTTCCCAAGGTGGTGGGTCTATCCATGGTCTATAGTATCTCCCAGGCATTGGAACCAAGATACTTCCACACCGATCACATCTCCATACAGGTATCTCTGTAGCGTAATACCTTGATTTTGATATAGGCCAGTCCATAGCTAAAGAGTCTATCCAGTTTAGAAGTCTTTGTCTATGTTCCTCTGGTATAAAGATCATCTGTTGGGCAATTCTCTTCAATTCATCTCTAAACTCTAATTGTTTAAGGAAATATTCACGAGTGTGTATAAACTCTACAGGTGTTCCACAACGCCAGCAAGTAGGTATGTTTTGAATTATTTTCTCTATTTTCACAAGATAACCTTGCTCTTTGAGAAGCTCTACTATCTTCTTCTTAGCTTCTGAAATCTTTAGACCTGCTAACAAGCCACCTTTCTCATTTATTGTACCATCCTCGTTTATTATTATCCTTGGCTGTAGACCTAGCTCACGTATAATCCTCACATCAGCTAAATCTCCATAGCTACATATCATCATAATACCTGTACCAAAGCTAGGTTCTACAGATGGATGTTCTACTATTTCTACAGTATGGCCGTAGATAGGTACAATAGCTTTACCTCCTTTAAGATGTTTATATCTAGCGTCTTCACTATTGTATGCTACAACAAGACATGCCCCTAAGAGTTCTGGTCTTGTTGTAGCTATCACTATGTTGCCTCCATTAACTAAAGGAAATTTCACGTAGTATAGTTCACCTTGTTCCTCTTTATACTCTACCTCAGCTTCAGCTACAGATGTTCTACACCTAGGACACCAGATAACAGGTCTCTCAGCCTCATATATCAACCCATTATTCCATAGCTTTATGAACGTTGCTTGTGTTATCATTCTATATTCTTCACTATCCGTACCTTCTCTCCAGTACTCGAAAATACATCCAAGTTTTCTCCAAATAGCTACAAATTCTTTCTCTACCTCATCAAGGTGTTTTTTACATAACTCAAGAAACCTCCTCCTACCCTCAGGTGTTTTCGCAACTTCATGTGGATTTATATTGTATGTTCTTTCAATATGTATCTCAACAGGAAGCCCATTTCTATCTCCGTAAAACGGCATTAGAACGTTATACCCCATCATTCTATAGGCTCGTGCAACCATATCCATCTGGATGTAAGAGGCTACCTGACCTATGTGAGGTTTACCTGATATGTATGGTGGTGGTGTATCTATTACAAGCACTGGTTTAGATGGATTAAATTGAAACTTGTTATGACCTTCTTTCTCCCATAGATCTATAAGCATATACTCGTATTCTTTACTCCACCTAGTTTCCACAAGCTTAGGTTTAGATACAGCTCTGCTCATAGCCATCTATATAGCCCCCAAGGTTCAGCTTTAAGTCTACAACCGATAGTAGATCTCATTAGTTTAACATTAAATGATTTTACTGAAAAATAAAACTTTTATAGATACTCTAAACATTGAATTCAAGTATTTTAAAAGCTTATTAATTTCTTGGCTTATACTTAATATAGGGTTATCTAAGTTTTGGGAATGCCTTATGGTACCACCTATCAAAAAGATAGAAGATGTTGTTTGGGTTATACCTAAGGAATACAAGAAATGTATGTTAGTACCAGCGATAATCTATGCAGATGAATTTCTATTAAATAAAATGAAAGAAGATGCAACATTAGACCAAGCAGCAAATGTATCATGTTTACCTGGTATCATTGGTGCAAGCTATACACTACCTGATGGACATCAAGGCTACGGTTTCCCTATAGGTGGTGTAGCAGGGTTTTCACTAGATGAAGGTGTTGTTAGCCCTGGTGGAGTTGGATATGATATTAACTGCGGTGTAAGAGTTCTTAAAACAGATCTAACTGTTAAAGATATCAAGCCTAAGCTTAGAAGTATAGTTGATGAGTTGTTCAGGAACATTCCTAGTGGAGTAGGGGCTACAGGGAAACTCAGGTTATCGATGCCTCAGCTAGATGAGGTTCTCGAAGAAGGTGCTCAATGGGCTCTTAATCAAGGTTTTGGGGTAGAAGACGATATCCTGCACACAGAGTCTAGAGGTAGACTTGAGTGGGCTGATGCCGATAAGGTTAGTAGAAGGGCAAAGGAGAGAGGAGCTCCACAACTAGGTACTCTTGGTAGTGGTAACCATTTCTTAGAGGTACAGATTGTTGACAAGATATACCATCCAGATATAGCTAAGAAGATAGGGATATTCGAAGAAGGTCAGGTAACCCTAATGGTTCATACAGGGTCTAGAGGTCTAGGACATCAAGTTGCAAGCGATTACCTAATGGTTATGGAGAGAGCTATGAGGAAGTATGGGATAAACCCACCTGATAGAGAACTTGCTGCCGTTCCATTCAATAGTAGCGAAGGTCAAGACTACTTCGCAGCTATGGCTGCAGCAGCTAATTATGCTTGGGCAAATAGGCAGATAATAACCCATTGGGTAAGAGAATCTTTTACAAGAGCTCTAGGTGGTTCAGATCCTGAGAAGTTCGGAATTAAACAGATATATGATGTAGCACACAATATAGCTAAAGTTGAAGAGCATGAATATGAAGGTAAGAGGATAAAAGTTGTTGTTCATAGGAAAGGAGCTACAAGAGCATTTCCACCAGGTCATCCAGAGATACCATCTGATCATAGAGTATTTGGACAGATAGTCCTTATACCAGGTAGTATGGGTACTGCAAGTTATATAACGATAGCTGGTTCAAGAGCTAAAGAGACTTGGTGGTCAGCACCACACGGAGCTGGTAGATGGATGAGTAGAGCAGCTGCAACAAGAGCTGTATCTCCGAGGGAAGTTATAGAGATGCTTGAGAAAAAAGGTGTGTTAGTTAGAGCAGCAACTATGAGAGAACTAGCTGAAGAAACGCCAGATGCTTATAAAGATGTTGATAAAGTTGTTGATGTAGCGATAAGAGCAGGTATTGTGAAACCTATTGCAAGGTTAGTACCTTTAGCTGTTGTGAAAGGCTAGGGTTAAGATTGTTGTAGAGCTTTAATCAAGATATCTACTACTGTATCTACTCCTTTGTTTCAAAAGCTTTTTGTAGAGAATGCCAATATCCATAGAGATTTGCAAGAGCTTTTCTCTTTAATTTACCTTCCATATTAGCATTGTTAATAGCATCCTCTAGAAACTCTATAGTTTCCTTCATTATATCGAAACGAACTGGAAAAGGTATACCATCTTTACCTCCGTGGGCAAATGTGTATGCAAAAGGATCAATTGCATGTGTTACAGGGTCTTTAAAAGAAGGTGTATCACTATATATAACATCAGCTACTAGAGCTAGCGCTCTTACAAACTCGGGTCCTACGTTCTCAAGCATTAGAAGTTCATCGAAAGATTCTACAGTCTTCTTTGTGAGAACATCTAATGTTTTTTCTACTCTAGCAATGTTTGATATAGGTCTATAGAATAGAGGATTAATATTCTTTAATACTGTTAGATCCTTATGAACATGATCTAAATCAATGCTATTACTTGGCTTCTTTATCCATTGCTCTAGCGTTTTATCTTGCTTAAATAACCTGTTTACATATGCAATATCTTTTAAAATTTGCCTAGGGTTAGATAATAGATCTAGCATAGTTCGTTTAGTTCGCCAAGATTCTATGTCTATCAAATTAAGTGCATAGGATTTCGTGTTACAGGCTATACCACTGTGAGGATCTTTCTCCGATGTTAGGTAATCAGTATTAATATGGTATCTTCTCGCCATCTTCTTCTCTATATTCATACCTTGCTGAACTACAGTCCAAATACCGTTTTCCGCTACTATAAGCCCATGAATATAGAGAGCGTAGCTATCTTGAAGAGCAGTACTATCAATTTTTGCACTAAGTCTACTCACATATTTAAGAAGCTGTGGATCTAGACCATATCTAGAAAGTTTCTCAACTTCATACTTTACTTCTCTAACGTCAACTCCTTTACCACCTAGAACTGCGAATCCTGCTTCACTAAATGTATCTACATTAGCAAAACTCTTTAAAACATATAGAACAACAGTTGTAGACCCACTACTATCCCAATCCATACCTATAACATTGTTAAAAGCTTGGAACCAAAGAGGATCTGAAAGCCTTTTAACAATAGTTTCAGGACCGAAAACTTCAACTATGTACATAGATATGGCTTTGCCTAAGCGTTTCATGTACTGGAGTAAGTAAGGAGGTACATGGCCTTCGTGAAGAGGTAGTTCAGCAAAACCTTGGTTAATCATCGTAAACACTTAGCCTCTATCATTATTTAGCGTGGAAGAGAGTTATAAACTCGCTGTTAACTTAAACTATTCCTTGTAGTTTCAATAGTGTTTTCAAAGTTTATTATCTTCTAGAGTACTGAAACCTTGGGTTAATATCTTGAGTGAAATTGTGGAGAAATTACTTCAAGCTGAGTTAAGGATCGTAAATAAACACCTACCTTTAGAAAGAAAAACTCTTGCACAACTCCTTAAGGAAGAAGTCCCCTATGTACGTTGTAGAGATGGCTCTATCCACGTTTTTAAACGTAGTGAACTTGAGAAACTTAAGAATTTAGTAAACGATGAAGAAGCACAGAAACTTCTACTACCTATGATTATTCAGGTGAGGGTAGATATGGATACACCTACAGGTTTTATAGAAGATCCTCTTGAAGCTTCAGTTGTTAGGAGGATCCTTGGCTTAAAACCTCCTCTAGATAACACTAATCAGGAGCTATACTTATATAAACCACAGCTTTTCGAATTGAGATATAGATTCTCAACGGTTTTCCAAATAGCTGTTGTTGTAGAGTTACACTCGGAAGATCTAGATTTGTTAGGTATTCAAGAGAAACCATAGGCGTGATAAAATGAGGATTCTAGATAATGAATATCGCATAGTTTTCTCAATAATTATCTCATTAATAATCTTGCTATCATTAACTATTGCTATAGTCCATATCTATAGAGTACCTATCATAACTACCTCTGTTAAGCCTAGTTCAAGTTATGAAAATCTTACAAAGCAATTAATATTCGATATCTTGAAGAAAGTTGAAGAGATTAGAGGTCTTGATATAGGTGAGGATATAGAGATTATATTTATAAATACCTCGTGGGCTATAAAGACGTGGGCCCCTAAAGAAGAGGTTGAGGTACCTAAAGAGCTTCTCTATAAAGAGCTATTATACAAATTAACATTTATTCTACCGTATAATAGAACTATTATACAGAAGCAGAGAGAATGGGTTGGAATGTTTGCCGCTGCTGTAGCAGGAAACATACTCTACATAAATACCGATTACTTCAACCCTAACGATCCTTCTGCTAGGAACATGCTATCCCATGAATTAACACATATAGCACAATTTCTCCACTTCAATATTGTATCTCCGCAGACCCTTGATAGTAGTCTAGCTACTACAACTCTTATAGAAGGAGATGCTGGATGGACACAGCACCTCTACTGTATTAAAACAAAGCTCTGCGAACCCTCACCACCAACGTATATAAACCTAGGCGATTTATACCTTTCTCTTAATCTATTTCCTTATATCTATGGTGAGAACTTTGTCCGTTATCTATATGAACAAGGAGGGTGGAGCCTAGTTAACAAAGCCTATAGCAAACCCCCTAAATCTACTTTAATGATTATAAAACCTGAGCTATACATAGATTACCTACTTAATGATATAGATATCACTATAAATGTTACCATGCATATTGAAAACGTGGAAAATTGTTTTTACAGTGATGTACTCGGAGCATACTATATAATGTTAATTGTATCAAAGTATCTTGGTCTAGATAAAGCACAAGACCTAGCTATGAACTGGCGAGGCGATAGAGCTACACTATGTAGGTATTCAGAGAATAACAGGAGTATTTGGACAGTGTTATGGAATACAACGTGGAGTAACCCCTCTTACACTATCAATTTCTATAACAATTTCACATCTATGATAAGAGAAAGAGGTGAAGTAACTGAGCTTGAGAGAGGAAGAGCTATAGCAATAATTAAAGCAGACGAGAAATTTAAACATGTTATTGATATCAAAATCCTAGGTTGTTGCAATGTATTTATAAGATCACAATTTATTGAAGATAAATAACTTTGTAATTACAATTGAAAACCACTCTTCAGGATGGGAGGAGGTCAGATAGATGATATATCTATCTTTAAAAGACCTTTACTTTCAACATTTTTAACAAAAGACTCAAGTTCATCGATTTTCGGCGATGCTCTAGAGGATTTTTTCGTTGCTTTTAAAGCTGCTGCTACTGTTGAGTATTTAAGAGCTTCGATAACATCGTATGTCTTTATATACATAGATGCAAAAACACCAGTGAAAGTATCCCCACATCCAGCTGTCGATGCAATCCCTATACCTAAACAGTTCAATGGAACAGCATTTATCTTTATGATGTTTCCTTCATGGATAGCTACTACACCTTTTTCACCTCTTTTAACGATAAGTGTACATCTAATTTTTTGAGCATATCTTTTCACATCATCAATATCGTTAACATCTACAAAAGCATGTATCTTAAGTTCATTTTCATTCGGTATATAGAAACACCTATTGTTTACATCTTTAACTCTCCCATGTATATCAACCCAAAGGTTATGAGGATCTATAAACAAGATAGTATTTTCAGGAACTGTATTTAGAAGTTTGTTTGCTACACTTAGTGTTGTATTTCCAAGAACCAGTGCTTTTGCATCATCAATTTTTGGTAGGTATTCATCTAGATAGAAATCATTTGCACCTGGTATGGTGATAATAGTTGATTCTCCCTCAGGATCTATGAATACGTAAGCTTTACCTGTTTCACAGTTTAAGATTTTTACATAGCTAAGGTCTATACCTTCACCACCTAGTTTCTCAAATATAAAATCTTTATAATCATTACCTATAGCCCCTAGAAGTTTAGTACTAAAGACTTTATCTATCCTGACAATTGCTGTGGCTATGTTAGCAGCAGTACCTCCAACATCGATTTCAACAATCTTACCTCTGTACTTCGTACCCCTCTTGATATATCCATCGATCTCTATAACTATGTCTATATTAATCCTCCCTGCTACGTATATCGACATACAGCACCAACATTACGATCTACTATAGGAACGCTACAACCTAATTACTACTTCATGATCAAGTTTTTTAATCTTAATAAAGTTTTGCAAAAATACCATTCTAGGTCATCGGTATTTTTAAAACTCTGTATTTTTTAAAATTTCTGATGTGGTATCCGAGGTTGAAGGTATGAGCGAAGAGCTAGCTTTGTTCGCTATTGACTACGCTACTAAGTTAGGTGCTCAGTATTCTGAAGCTAGGGTTCATAGAATTGAAGAGTTTGAGGTGATATCTAGGAATGGAATTATTGTAGGTTCTGCAAAAGATATTTCAAATGGTGTAGGTATAAGAGTTCTTGTTGATGGAGCGCTAGGTTTTTCATCAACAAATATTTTAACGAAGGAATCTATAGCTAAAGCAGTTGAAACTGCTTACGCTAGAGCAAAAATATTAGCGAGATTCATGAAGAAACCTATAGTGTTCGCTTCTTCAAAGCTTGGTAGAGCTAGCTATAGTGTTGAAGAGAAGAAGAGGTTTCAAGATGTTTCTCTAGAAGAGAAGCTTGGAACACATAGTGAGCTATGGAGATTAACAAGTTCCTCGATAAGAGAAGCCCATGTATCTATACTTACTTTAACCTATACCGAGTCTATTGAGGAGAAGATCGTTGTTAATAGCGATGGTGCATATGTTAGAAGTAGAATTCCTAGAATACTAGTTACATATAACATCGTTGTATCTCATCCGCAGAAAGGTACTATACAGAGGTTTGAAGAACATGGTGCTAGTGGTGGTTTTGAATGGTTTGAAAGATGGAGGTTAGAAGAAAAACTTGTAGAAGATGTTAAAACTTACGAGAAGATACTATTAACAGGTGCTGAACCTCCAAAAGAAGAAATCCCTGTTGTTGTAGGAAGTGAAATAGTTGGTATAATAGCTCACGAAAGCTGTGGACATCCAAGCGAAGCTGATAGAATACTTGGGAGAGAAGCTGCTCAAGCAGGTAAAAGCTTTATAAAACCTAGTATGCTTGGCTATAGAATTGGAAACGAGTATGCTACAGTTGTAGATGATCCAACGATACCAGGTAGCTTTGGATTCTTCCTCTACGACGATGAAGGTGTACCAGCTAGACCTAAGTATCTATATAGAGAAGGTGTTATAAATGAATTTCTACACAATAGATGGACTGCCTACGTATTCAATGTTGAGAGCAATGGGTCTTCGCGTGCAATGAATTATGCATCCGAACCTATAATTAGAATGTCAAATACATACCTAAAAGCTGGAGACCATAGTTTCGAAGAGCTTTTAGAAGGTATAAAGCTGGGGGTGTATATCAAGAGCTATATGGAGTGGAATATAGACGATGAGAGATGGAGCCAGCGGTACGTAGGATTAGAAGCATACTTAATAGAGAACGGTGAGTTAACTAAGTTTGTTAGGAATCCTGTCTTAGAGCTTACAACAAAAGCTTTCTATAGCTCTATTGATGCTGTAGGGAAAGAACTAAGATTTTATACAGGTTTTTGTGGTAAAGGAGAGCCTTCCCAAGGTGTACCTGTGTGGTTTGGAGGTCCTGATGTAAGGGTTAAGAAGATAAAATTAGGGGTTGGGTAGATATGGAGATTCACACCTCTGAATTCTCAATTAAATTAGTTGAGAAAGCTCTTAGAGAAGGATTTGATGAAGTAGCTGCTCTTGTGGTTAAGACTGATAACGTTATGGCGAAGATAGCTAATAGCGAACCTGCAGTTATTCAACATTGGATAACAACATCTATCAATCTCTATTTAACCAAAGATAAGAGGATATTTGTTGTTAGCCTTGAGCCGAGAAGTTTAGAGGAACTCGATAAATCTGTAAAAGAGCTTGTCCAAATATCAGGTAAAGTTGTTGAATCTCCGTTCTATGCACCTCTACCTAAAGAGGAAAAAATTGAGCCGTTTAACACTGTTGATAAATCTGTTATAGAGTACATGAATAAAATTGACCAGCTTGTTGAGATACTACTTGAGGCAAGTCATAGAGAGAGAATAGATAGTGTTGCAGGCATGGTGGAACTAAGCCATGTGGAGAAAGCTTTAGCTACTTCAACTTCTGCCAGCGCTACTGAGGAGAAGACTATGTTGACAAGTTACTTAAGAGCGTTTGCAGACGATGGTTCTGGGCAGTGGAGTTTTACCTCAACTAAAGTAGATACTAAGGGATTAGAGTCAATGGCTTTAACAGCAGCTAGGTTTGCTAGCGAAAGTAAGAGTAGAGTAGATATTGAACCAGGGTACTATGATGTTATACTAAGCCCAATGGTTTTCGGAAATCTTGTCAACTATATATGTAGAATGGCTTCAGCATTCTCAGTTTTAATGGGTACATCGATATTCATGAAGAAAGCAGTAGGTGAAGAAGTTGCCTCTAAAATATTAAGCATATACGATACTCCTAGAGACCATGAACTCCCTAATTCAGCAGGGTTCGATGATGAAGGTGTGAAAACATACAATAAGCCTATAATAGAGAATGGACTGCTTAAGACATTGCTACATAATACAAAAACAGCTTTCATAATGAAGACAAGTACCACAGGAAACGCAGGGTGGATCATGCCTCACCCATGGAATATACGTATATCCCCTGGGGATTCTACCTTCGAAGAAATGGTATCTGAGATAAAGAGAGGGTTGATTATAACGAATAACTGGTATACAAGACTTCAAAACTATGTAGAAGGAGAGTTTTCAACAATAGCTAGAGATGCGATATTCTTAGTGGAAAACGGTAGAATAATAAAACCTGTGAATCGAGTAAGAATCGCAGACAAATTCCCTGTTCTACTCAAAAACATCGATTTGTTAAGCAAAGACTTATTCGATATCCACTGGTGGGAAGTAGGTATACCTACAAAATCCCCTTACGTATTAGTAAGGAATGTAAGGATAACAAAACATGTAGTTTAAATTTACTTTAATATAACTATTTTTATTTTAACTTTATAGTTTAGTACATAGTGTTAGTTGACAGCTATGGTAACAGTTGATGACTATAGCTTTTATTAGCTGAAGATACTGTAAATAGAATTAATAACAAAGTTAAAGCATTGAATTTTCTATATCCATTAAATAAAGAAGCTACTATAGATCTTGTTAAAAAGATGCTCTCAATATTAATGAAGATTAAATATACCTACTCTATAACATGGTGATAGAGTTAGAAGACTTTAACAAGTTAGAACAAATAGCAAGAGAATTAGCATCTATGCTTCTACCCTCTCTAATATGTTACATCAAGCAGATATAATTAATGCTGTTGAAGCTATGTTAAAAACTGTTTCACTTCTCAAGATAATTTACATAAATTATGTAAATATCTTTCAACAAAATTTATATAGAACTCTGTATGATTTTTACTAAGTCTTGTAGGTGCCTAAGTATGTCTGATTTAGACATCGCATCTGAAGCTAATAAAATCATTGAGAGGCTAAGCATGTTGAAGAAAGATGTTGATTGTGCAATTGCTTGCGTTAGTGGTGGTATTGATAGTACTACTTCAGCTGTTATAGCTAGAAAAGCTCTTGGTGATAAAGTTTATGCTGTGTTTATAGATACAGGTTTTATGAGGTTGAATGAAGGTATTAAGGTTAGAGAAGCGTTGAGAGGGTTAATAGATCTTGAAGTACATGATTATGTTGATCAGTTCATCTCTAGGATTGAGGGTTTAGAAGATGCTGAAGAGAAACGTATAGCTTTTAGAGAGATGTTCTATACAACTGTTAAAAAGATTGCAGAGGAGAAGAGATGTAGCTGGGTTGTCCAAGGAACTATAAAAGCAGATGTTGTTGAAACTGTTGGGGGTGTTAAAACACAGCATAATGTTCTAAATGAAAATCTTCTACAAAAATATAGTTTTAAAGTTATTGAACCTCTGATAGATCTATATAAACATGAGGTAAGATCTTTAGCAAAATATCTTGGTCTTCCAAACTGGTTAGTAGAAAGACAGCCATTTCCAGGGCCAGGGCTTTTAGTACGTACTGTAGGTAAGATGTATAGAGCTAAACTTGAGATAGTTAGAAGGATAACTGACTTAGTTGAACGATGGTTCAGCGGTAGAGGGTTTAGTCAATATTTCCCAGCTGTTTGGGAATATAATGTTATTGATAGTAGAGGTATTGATGAATTGAAGTACGATGTCTATAATGTTAAGGTTACAGGTGTTTTAGAGGGGAAGCGTACTTATGGTCACCCCATTGTAGTTAAAAGCTATCCTATGGGTATAGATGTGTATAGTATCTACAGTAAATTTGATTATAGTTTATATCCCCATGTACTAATCGAAGTTAAGAGTAGAGATACGGGTAGATATGTAGTAGCGTTAAGAATTGTAAAAACAGAGAACTTTATGGTTGCAGACATTGGTAAAGTAGATTTAGTTGAACTGAAGACCCTTGCTGAAGAGATTATGAAGCTAGAGCCAGAGGTACGTTTAGTAGCTTATGATGTTACACCTAAACCTCCAGCTACAATAGAGTATGAGTAGAATATAGATTTGCTATATCCTTGATCTTAATCTTTTTGTAAGGTTATCAGCTATGTAGAGAGGGTCTGGTAAAGAACTAGATTTATTCCATATGTTTTCAACAATTGTTAAAGCTTTCTCCGGTGTTATCCTATGCCCAACTGAAACATAGATTTTACCTCCATGGATATTCTCTACCACATACCCTACAATAAGAGTGCCAACAACTATAGCTAATCTATGTTTATCATCTATAGTTATGGTTCCGTAGAGAAGCTTTTTTGCTACACCTATAGATGGTTTTTCAAGTACTACACCTATATGTGAAGCTATTCCAAATTTTCTCGGATGGGAAACCCCGTGTCCGTTTACCATAATTACATCAGGGTCTACACATCTTAAGGAGAGCTCCTTTATAGCTCCTATCATTAGCGGTGCTTCTCTAAAAGCTAGTAGCCCAGGTACATAGGGGATATCAACTTTATCTGTTATCGCTATGTGGCATAACTCTCTTTTCTTCTTTGCATCGTAGGCTAGTGCAACCCCTACTCCTTTAGATCCTCTGTACCCTACATCTGTAGCTACAATTACATCGATATCCTGAACATCTATAGGCTCGAATTTAACTAGCTTACTTAACTCAATCTGGAGTTTTTGAGCAACAACATAACTGAATGTATCGGCTGACGTTAGAGGCACCTAAAGTTGAGAAAATATTCTATGCGATTGGAACACTTCTCTCCGTTATACCATTCTTAGTTATAATAGCTAGGTCTATCCCATCCCCTGAGGCAACATCTCTTGAAGCTGCTGTCTTTATAGCTCTTATACATAGCTCTTCAGCTTCTTTAAGTGGTAAATCTTTTCTATAGCTATTCTCAAGTATACCTATAGCTATAGTAGCTCCTGTACCTACAGCTATGTAATCATCTTCTATTAGAGACCCTACAGGATCTAGTACGTATAGGTGGAATCCTTCTTCATCGTAACCTGCGAAGATTATCTCTGAGATGAAGGGCATTAATTTGTAGCTATATAGAATAGCTGATAGGAGTTTAGCTGTTGCTCTAACGCTCATCTTTTTAGATGTTATTCTTTCTCTATACATAACCTCTGCTGCAATTATTCTACTAATGGTTTGCATATCCCCGAATAGCCCTGCTGCCGCCATAGCCATTCTATCGCTTATCTTGAAAACTTTCTTCCCTGCTTTACTCAATACGAATCCTCCATAACTTATTCTCTTCTCAGCCCCTACAACAACCCCTTCATCGACTTTCAAACCTACTGCTGTAGCTCCTGTTAAAACTCTTTCATATGCCATAATTTACACCTAAGCTAAGTATCATTTGGAGGCTTTAAAAACTTAATATTTTGTTAGAATAAGATTTGAGAAGTAATTGAATGAAGAGCTTAGCGAACTACTTCTTTTCCAGGATATCGTACCCATATAATATCTTGAATAGCTTCCTCCCTTCTTCAGTCATTTTCTCAGGAGTCCAAGGTTTCTCTAGATCTAGTCTTACAACAATGTTCTTATCTTTGAAATGTTCCTTCAAAAGTACTTCCACTTGGTAAACAACGAGGTGAGCTATTGGGCAAAAAGGTGTTGTTAAACCTAAGACAACTTCTATGGCGTCTTCGTTTACATTAACTTCATATACTAGCCCTAGGTCGTATATATTTATAGGTATCTCTGGATCGTAAACAGTTTTTAGTAATTCTAAAACTTTTTGTTTAACTTCTTCAGGGTTGTTCATAGCTAATGCACTCCTGGTTTTCTACCTCTTTGTATAAACATATATGGGGTTTTAGGTTTACCTATCGTGACTACTCTTGAAGTTCTTTAAGTTGTTTAAGGCTGTTATCGTTGCTTGGTATGGGTCAGAACTTCTTGTTATAGCAGAGCCTATAACTATTATCCTAGCTCCATTAGCTACAAAAAGCCCTACTTCGTGTGGTTTTATACCTCCAGCAACCATAGTTACAACACCGCTTGCTGAAACTTCTGAAACTTCTTTCAGTAGCTCCTTAGCTGTTACACCTCTTTTCCTCTGAATATCTACACCAACATGTAGTGCAACTACATCTACTCCGAGATCTGCAAGACGGAGTGCTCTATCGACAGGATTGTTAATATATATAAGATCTGCTATAAGTGCTATCCCATATTCTCTACATATTTTCCAAGCTTCTTCCAAAACATCATCGTCAACTATGCCTAGAATCGTTACACCATCAACACCTCTACTTATATATGGAGAAAACTCTAGTTTTACAGCATCAACTGTTTTCAAGTCTGCTACAATAAATCTACTCCCCGCCATAGTCTTCAGTTTATCGAATGCTTGAACACCATGTGTTTTAATAAGGGGTGTGCCTAACTCTATTATATTTACTCCTGCTTCTATAACTTTCGAAGCTATTCTTAGAGCTTCCTCTAAATCTATAAAATCTAAAGCTACTTGTAGTAGCGGATGTTTCTTAGCTTCTTTTACAAGCCTAGGCATTGCCAAGACCCTCAAACATCTTGAGTATGTTCTTTAGAAGATCTTTACCTTCTTTTGTCTTCGGATGGGTTACCGTTAGGATAGACCTTGGGAAAGACTCTCTCTTCACGTATTCAAGGAATTTCTCTGGCCAGTCATCCGGGTTAAACCCTTTCTGAGCTAGTAGAGCTACTAACCATCGTTCACTACCAAAACCTGAACACCCTGTCCAAAGAACTTCACCTCTATTATGTTTTACTCTGAAAGGTTCTGTAAACTTTGTTCCATGTATAGATATGTTGCCTACTTCTAGCCATGCTTTTGTATCGCTTCTATCTCCTTTATATGGTACCCAAACCTCTATATCTATAGTCCCTGGGGTATTTATATTGATCTCTAGTTTTTCTTCAACAACACCTGCTTGTTCATAGAACCACGGGGTAACCCATGCAAATCTCCACTCTAGATCTAGAACCTTATCCAAGAAGTATTCATATCTCTCCATAAGCTTATTCCTTAGATCTATAACATGCTCAGGTTTACCTAGCCATACAACCTCTATTCTATGGAATTCTACAAGTCTCTCGATACCGTGAAGTCCTCCTGCTTCCCATCGAAATGATGGACCGCTCATATCGTACCACTTAATCGGTAGAATAGAGTCATCTAGTATTTCATCTTCGAAAAACCAGTAGAACGGTTCACATTGCGCAAAACATAGGAAGTAGGAGGGAGGTTCTAAATACTTTTGCACCTCCTCAGGTGGTGCCGAATCCATTACATACATATAGTCTATAAGAGGCTCGAACATAGCTATATCGTAAGTCTTTGGAAGAGATGCAAACAGCATAGAATTTATAACACCCTTCAAATGCCCTGTCTTCAACCCTACTTCTAGAGGGTACATCTTTGGAAAAACAGCTTCTTCGAATCCAAGAGGTTTAACTACTTCGTCTAGGAAAAGCTTTTTCAATGAGTTAAGGAGGTGTGTTAAAGGTGGTGTATATATCCACTGACCTATAGCAACTCTTTTAATCCACCCTATATCTTCGAGGATCTTGTTCGGATCGTTGAAAAACTTTACAGTTTTTTCAATGCTTCTCTTATAAAGTATCCAATGCTCTGCTTTACCACCCCATTTAAATCTCCTCTCTTTCTCTTCTAACAACCTGAGGAGCCTAAGAAATATAGGTTTCTTGAGATCACCTTCGACAAGTTCTGTAAGCTCTATCACTGTTTTAGAACCATCACTATAGATATTCTTAATAAAAGGTAGGGAGAGAGATACAGAGATAACCCCCTCTATAACCAGCTTAGGTTCTAAGAGCTTTAATCCTCTAACACCAATCTTAAAATTCTTGCCAAGCTCTTGAGCAAGTACATTCCTAATTCGGAGAGATGCTTCGTCAATTCTTACCCTAGATCCTGTCTCAAGAGCAAAAACAATCTTATCTTCCTCAAACTGGTAATTGTTTATATGAGCTCCTTCAGCTGGATCTTTTGCACCTCTTTTAAGATAGTTATTATTCAAATACTGAATGACTTCAACAAATTTATTCCTAGCTTCTTCAGGTAGCGGTTTGCTTAAAGTTACTTCAAGTATACCTGTTATACGCATGATACTTCACATCTAGAGACTTGTTTCCAAAGCTTCTCTAAAAATTATAGTATAGCTTTAATATTTTAATATATGGATTCAAAACAACATTGCTATAAAGCTATTCGAAGTGTTTGCATAGATATATTTAGTAAACTATTGTTATAACATCGTTCTTCCTGTAAAAAGAATTTTTATTAAATATTTTCCCCTTGGTAAGAGGTTGGAGATTTACATCAAATATTTTAAACTTTTGCAATGCTAGAACTAAGGTATGAAACATGTAAGGTTGGTATTATGGTAAAGATATCAGATGTATTTAATACTATAAGTAAGTTCTATTCAAGTGATGAACTACTATGGTTTGTTTCATCGGTTTCAAGATTCCATAGAATTCAAGGCTGTAGCGAACTAGAGAAATCTGCTGATTTCATTGTTAAAGAGCTTCTAGATGTTAAAAATTATGAGGTAAAGCTTTACCGTTATAGCTATAGTAATTCCTATGGTATACATAGCGATATAATTGGTTGGGATGTTAAAGATGGTTTTACTCAGTTATTACCTCAGGGAAAGATTCTAAGTAGTTTCCTTGAAGCTAGAACAGCTGTTGTAGCTCATAGTCCTGGAGGTGATGTTGAGGCAGAGATAGTCTATATCGGTGATGGTCTTAACTTAGATAGATATAGGAATATTGGAGATAAGATAGTGCTTAGCTATGGATCTCCATACTTAGTATACAAACTTGGTTGTAAATATGGTGCCTCGGGTTTTATATTCTTTAGAAGAAATCTCTATGAGAAGGCTATCCCTTATGTAGGGTTATTCTTATCAAAAGATGAGTTAAATGAATGTAGAGCGCCTGCTACAACAATTTCAAGAGAAGATGCTATGCGTATAGCGAGCAGATTGGAGAAAGGAGATAAAGTTAGAGCTAGAATCTATGTAGAAACTAGTTATAGAGCTGAAGCTTATGCTCCTGTTGTGGAGATCTCGATAGGGGATGGAGATGAGGAGGTTCACAGCTATGCACATCTATGTCATCCGGGGGGAACAGTTAACGATAATGTAAGTGGGGTAGCAACTTTTCTAGAGCTGATAAAAGCTATTGATAGAGCTATAGATAAGAATGAGCTAAGGATTCCTCGAGTAAAGAAGTTGACATTTGTATTCTTCCCAGAGTACTATGGATCTCTTCCTTACCTCATGGATAAAGTAAATAAAGGATCTACAATTAGCTTTGGTGTAAACCTAGATATGGTTGGAGAGAGGCAGTGGATAACAAATTCAACACTATACCTTATAAAACCACCGAATCTATTATCAAAACCGTTCTATGAAAGCTTAGTACTGAAAACACTGTTGCACTCTTTATCAAAATATAGTACATTTTCAACTGTTTCAAAAACCACATCCTACAGATTTGACATAGTTCCATATGATGGAGGCAGCGACCATGATCTCTACTTACAATTCGGCGTGCCATCGGTAATGCTCAATCAATGGCCTGATAACTACTACCATAGCAACATGGACTCTATAGATAAATTCGACCCCGATATAGCGAAAGACATAGGTGTAGCTGTAGGCACAGCTACATATGTTATAGCTTCAGAGAGATTTAAAGAAAATACAATTAAATGTATAGGTGATGCATATGAAGACTTCGTTAAATCCTATACATCGTTAAAACATTTAGAGATAGAAGAACCTTCTATACAACTAGGTGTACAAGATAATGAGGAGTACATCTATACAGCTCCAAAGGGAGTTCTAACCCTTAGATTTATAGTTAGAAAACTAGGTCTTGAGAAAGCCGTGGAATTCTCCAAAAGAACTATGGAAGATAACTTCTTACACCATATAATAGTCAGGTATATACCGCTAATAACAATGTTTAAACCTTGCACATTAAAAGAACTAGCGAAATATATAAACTTAGATTATAATCGAACAATACATCTAGATAAAATAAGAGAAGCATTAGTGGTACTCGAAGAACTCGGAGTTATTAAAAGAATAAAGCAGATAGAAAACCTCGACCACGTTGTACACTAATTAAGCGATATTTTTTCATAATTAATGTATTAGATTTACAGATGAATTTTCTAAAGTATTAACCTCTAAGCTTTTGGATAACGGCTCTAGCTACTTCTTCTCCATAACTAGCTGCTCTCTCTAAATCTTCTCTACTTGGAGTTTCAATACACCATACACCTTCCCCTATAAACTCCATTCCATGCTCCTCTATAACATCTCTTAAAGCTTGAATACACTTAATAGCACCAATCTCAGAACCAGCTGTACATAATGCTCCTCCAAGCTTACCCTCTAGTTTTTCATAAACAGAGATAGATTCATCAATAAACTTTTTCAAAGGCCATGCAGGTAGTCTAAAGTATGATGGACTTGCAAAAACTACTGCATCCGCATATAGTAATTCATCAACTTTAGCTTTATCAACACTTTTAACATCTACTTCCACACCAGGAACTCTTCTAACACCATTAACAAAACCTTCAACAAACCTTCTAGTATTTCCAGTCATAGAGTAATACACAACAAATATACGAGGCATATTACCACCTAGTAAATTTCTGATGTAAACCTAGATATAAAAATATATCCTATAAATCGAGTCTATATATCGTCTTGTTCATCGTATTCTCTACATCTATCAGCTTACGCAACAGAGTTTGAATCCTGCCATAGATGTTGAAAGAATGCCTATTTGTATTTATGCATCTTTGCATTTGTGAATAGGTTACGTAGTGTATTATTAAAATTTAAAAAGGATATAATATTCTTTTTATTTTCTTATGTAGAGTTATTAATATATAGGTTATGTATTTACTTTCTTAACTTGCTTAGCCTTTTTAGAAGTTCTTTATCTCCTTCAAAATCTCCTGCACATGTTGCTATAACTCCTTCTACAAGTCCTTCGAGTTTTTCTGCATAGGATAGAGCATTTTCTATATCTGTTGTAGGATTCCAGCCAATTCTAGCAAGGATTTCAGCATTCTTAGGGGTTTTTATTAAGAAGTATGTATATAGAGGTATGTTAAGTTTTCTTAGTTCTACAGATACACTTTCTAATACCGGGAATGTTTCATCGGTTAACCTCATAAAGAATGCGAAATCCCAGCCACTTTTAACTCTATTAACCATATCTTCAACTCCGAATGCTTTTTTATACCGATCTCTAACAGGTCTTGGTGATAGTAAGCATCCAAGTTTAACACGCCTTAATTTTATCTCATTCTTTAAGAAATCTCTAGCATCTTCAGATTTCTTCCAGTACTTAGGAGCTAAAGGTTCTCCATATTTAGGCTCATCGCCAAAAGTTAGAATAAGTCCATCGAGACCAACTGCATCAGCTGCAAGAGCTAGGGCTCCAACCTCTACAGGCCCTTTATAATTCAATATGAATATAGGTACAACAATTTTATCCGGGTACTTAACCTTTAAAACACATCCAACAGCTGTTCCACTTGGAGCTGGAACACCAGCAGCACTATCAGTTATATTCCAACCATCAACAACATCTTTAATTTCTTCAGCCATCTGTAGAAATCTTCTCGTAGGTACAAACTCATGCAAAATTTTCATCTGAATCACCATAGATATATTCGATCGGTCTGTAATATAAACTTTTTGTTTCTATTAATAGCAACTCCTGTAGCGCTTATCTACTTGGCTATATAGTATGTGTTTATCTATACCTAAGAATTTGTTTTCTAATTGGGTAAAATCAAGGTTTACTATTTTGAATATTCTCTATTTATCGTTTAACGTATTTATATGCTCTAGAAACATTTATCTTAATCTTATATTAGAATTAGAGGGATAAACGTGGAGCGATGTTCAATACTGTTAACTGAGTATTTTACAAGTATATTCAATCCTTACGAATGTTCAACAAAATTGCTAGCTGAAGCTTGTGGAATGCTTTTCTCGTTAATAAAAATATTGAAAAATATAGATATGAATATAATAATCACTTTATCATCATACTTAGCTAAATTCTTGAAGTCTATTTTAAAGGATGTCTATATAGAGGTTACCTCGGAGATAAGATACTTTGACCAAATTGATATACTTAAGAACAGTGTTGACTATGTTATAGCGATTGCTCCTCCGGTACAACTATTAACTATAGCTGAGATTGTTAAACAAAAACTTCTAGGTCCTCCACTAATGATGCTTAAATCTTTATCAAGTAAATTTGAAGCATTAAACATCTTAAAGAGGTATGGTATTAATGTTCCAAATACTGTTATGTGTTGTGAAAACGAACAATGTAGTGCTATAGAGAACATGACTTTACCGATAGTGGTTAAACCTTCTATGTTAGCTGGTTCAGAATGTGTATATATTGTTAATAATAAGGATGACGTTAAAGAATTTGTGAAAAAAGTTATGGAATGTGATCCAATGGGGTGTGCTGTTGTACAAGAGTATATCTCTGGGTATCACGGAAGTATCTCTACGGTAATAGACTATGGTGAACCACTGCTAATCTCATTAAATCTTCAGCTAATTTCAATTAAAAATAATGTAGTTGAATACCATGGAAATGTTCTACCGGTACGCAATAAAATTTCTTTAGGAAAAGCTATTGATATCGTAGATAAATTAAGATATTTGAAAGATTTAAATGGTTATATAGGGTTAGATGTTGTTTGGAATGAAAAAATGTATGTTGTTGAAGTTAATCCTAGATTTACTACCTCCGGTATAGGGATTACGGAGATATACCCTTACCTCGGTAAAGTTCTTTTGAAGAAGACAAAGCCTAGACATCGATATATAGCAGATGAAGTTTCTGGTTATGCATATGTAGTTAAAAAACAGGATATAGTAGGAGATTTCTACGATATATGTTTAAATGGTTTAGTCTATGGTTATACAGAATCGTTTAATAAAGTTTTAGAAATAGTAAACAAAGTAAATCCCTATGTTCTAGAAAATATGCCTTACGATATTAACTCTATTGTTTGATAAGCCTTATCTTAACTAAGATAGCTGGATAATGATAAGTTTTCTTCATATCTACCCACTTTATATTATCAAAACTGTTAACACCTATGTTTTGGATCATTTCTAGAATATTTCTTCCAAAACCTGAACCCATATATTTTGAACATATTTTTGCTATTTTAAGAATTATAGGTATACCAAAATCTATACCACAGTATGCTACAGGTGTAGGGTAGGAGATGAAGTATTTTCTAAATGTTTTCCCAAGAAAATATGCATAAGCACCTAGATCTATAATACCTTTAATTGAAGAAGATCTTGTTGAAAAAACCACGTTTTTTAAAAACTTTAGTTTAAATGTTTTATCTGTATCAATAATAAGTAGGTTAATAGTTTTACCTAGTTTATTGATGAGATCTCTTCTTAGATTTTCAGCTGTTTGAAGAGAATTCCTCAAAGGTAGAGAGACATATCTATACGGAAGATTCGTAGTATCTATACCAGCTTCTGAAATAGGTTTTAGAAAATGTTTGAAACCTCCATATCTAAGCGCAAGTTTTTTATGGGGTTCTGCAATGTTTATTGGTATCTCCTTGATAAGCTTAATAATGCTGTAGTTCTTGAACACAAATTTTAGAATTCCTCCCCATAGAATCTTCATAACGATGAAAGTAGCTATTTTCGTTAAAAAATCTCCTTTAATAACACTTTCATCATATATATTACCTAGAGCTATGGACAAAGCTTTCTCGGATAGAACTATAATATCATTATTCTCTACGTACTTGCCATACTTCCTAACGATCTCCTTAACAACATTTGTCCCTGGATACCAATAATGGAAAGATTTACGTACTATCCTTAATCTAACTATGTATCTAACCACCTACCCTACAACCCCTTCTACTACCTCTTAACCTTGTTTATAATGTAGCTAGCTATCTCTTTAGCTATATCAATCTCTGGGAAAGCTTCTTGTAAACCTCTCCAACCCGGCTGGCTATTTACTTCAAATACGTATACCCCTTGGGATGTTTCTGCGATATCAACACCAGCTATATCGCAATCTAAAATCTTTGCAGCTTTTATAGCTATCTCCTCAATTGATGGATCTAGCTTATCTATCCTAAATGGCTTACCTCCTCTAGCAATATTAGTTTTCCAACTACCTTCAGGTGCAACTCTATACATCGCTGCTAAAACTCTATCACCTAAAACAAAAACTCTTATATCAACTCCTTTATGAGGGACGAATTTCTGTATGTAGGCTGTTCTCCTAACGAATGTTATAGATCTGATAACTTCCCATAGAATATCCTTATCTCTAACCCTAGTACTTCCATGACCTCTAGATCCGAACATAGGTTTAATAACAACATCTTTAAACCCAAACATATCTACAGTTCTTAGAGCTAAAGAACATCTCTCAGTAACCAAGGTCTCTGGAACAGGTAGTCTATGCATCTTCAGTAGGTATAGAGATCTAAATTTATCGACACATTTTTCTATAGCAGAAGGTTTATTAAAAACTGCTAATCCATAATCTTGCATAGCGTATAGAAGATCTATTCTAAAAATTGCTTGATCTAAACTAACACGCCCAAATGGTCTAACAACAACAGCTGTTAAATTCTCTATTATATCCATATCCTTCACAAAAAGTTTAAGCTTATCGCGAGCTACATAAGCTACAATATCACTAAATCTAAACGGTAGAACAGTGCATCCTTGAGATTCAAAAGCTTTTATAAGATGTGAAGAACTCCAACTATTTGGGTTACGCGTTATAATACCTATAATCATTAACTATAACACCTTGAATCAATACTTCTAGGTTATCTAGATTCAAAGAGCTTAAAAATATATAGTGATACTAAGGTCTAGACATACTTATGTACGGTGTTAGTATTGAGAGGTTTTAGAGATAGAGATTTCATAGAATCTATTGAAGGTCTTATATTTTGTGTTATAGGGAATATACATCCAAAGGATAGAGTTGTTTCTTATTTAAAATATGTACCGTATTTAGAGTCGCGTATAAGAGTTAAATGGTCTAGAAACGGTGTTATGTATGGACGTATACTTCCATTTTATAGTGCTACTGGTGTCAAGAATACTTTTGATTTCCTTAAAAAGTATTACCCTCAGTACATAGTCTTCGATGAGTATAGATCTATAGAGTTGATAGAAGTTCCTAAAGATAGAATTAAAAAACATTATAAACCAGAGGAAAGGTTAAATGAGTTATTGAAAGAACCTAGGGATTATTTAGAGGTATTGGCAAAAGAACTTATAGAAAAACTTTCATATGAATCTAGAGTTCCTTTAGATTATTTCGGGGTAACAGGGTCTATACTTCTTAAAATCCACAATCCACAGATTTCAGATATAGATATAGTGATTTATGGGAAAGAGAATTCTTATATAGTTAGAGAAACTTTGATTAAACTTCTCGATAACGAGTCATCAGGTTTCAGTAGACCAAAGGGAGAAACTCTAGAGTCTTGGGCAGAAGATATAACTAGGATACATCCTTTAACATTTGAAGAAGCTAAGACTTTGTATAGTAGGTATAAATGGAATAGAGCGTTATATAAAGGAAAACAGTTCTCTATCCACCCAGTTAAGCTTGATAACGAGGTTAACGAAGAATGGGAACAGAAGATATTTAAACCAATAGGTCTTGTAACTGTTAGAGCTAGAGTTATTGATTCTAGTGAATCTATATTCATGCCCTCAATTTATATTGTTGATAACGTAAAAGTTTTAGAAGGTGATGAGAGAGGAACTAAGGTTAAGCAAATCGCTAGCTATGAAGGTCTCTACATAGATTTAGCAAAACCAGGTGAAGAAATAATTGCTAGAGGTAAGCTTGAAGAAGTTCACGATTTAAAGAGAAATACCTCATTTTATCAAGTAACTATCGGTACTTACGAAGCTCAAGGAAAAGATTATATAAAGCCTGTTGAATGGTTTAAAAGGTGATAATATGAAGTTGCCGAAGCTTTTAGTATCAGTTAAAAATATTGATGAGGTATATGAAGCAGTTGAAGGCGGGGCTGACATCATAGATATTAAAGACCCTAGCGATGGTAGCTTAGGTCTTCCGGATCTCGAAGTAGCTAGAGATATTGTAAAAATTGTTAAATCATTGAATAACAGATCTGTTAGTATAGCTCTAGGAGATATAGAAAAGTATAGCAAGTACTTAAAGTACCTAGCGTTTGTTGGAGGTATTCTGGGTATAGACTATGTTAAAATAGGTATGGCTATGAAGAGCTTGGATGAAGCTTTATACATTGCAATGAAGATCTCTGATGTACTAAAATCGTTTAGTGGAACAAGTGTTATACTTGTAGGATATGCAGATTTCGCTAACATAGAATCTATTGAGCCATTGAAAATAGTTGATATAGCATCAAAAGTAAACGCAAAAGGTGTTATGATTGATACATTCGAGAAGAAAGGTTTATCAACATTCGAAATACTTCCAATAAAGTATCTAGAGAACTTCGTTAAGAAAGCCCAGGATTCGAATCTTTTAACAGCTATAGCAGGTAGTTTAAAACATAATCATGTTCCTCTCTGTTTAAAACTAGGTTTCGATGTTATAGGTGTTAGAGGAGCAGTATGTATTGGTAGTAGAAATAGTAGAATTTCTAGAGAATTAGTGAAAATGTTTAGAATAGAGATATCCAAAGCTTTACAAAGCGTTGAATGATGATAGAGGTAGATACCTACCCTTATCGAATTACTTTTCTTTTAATCCTATATACTTATCTATATCTATAGTTGTTCTCCTTCTCTATACCTCTAGATAAGTTTCCAAAATACGTAGGAATTCTTCAACATTTTTAATATTTTCTACTTTGTTCGCAAGCTCATTTGCAGCAAAAACTTCTCTAAGCCATTTAGCGATATATCCTTTTTCTATATGTAGTTCTACAACTTCTCTAGGAACAAAACCATATTTAATTGCTATATAAAGTTTCTCTATTGTATCAATTCTTAATGGTATAGGTATACCTTTTTCATCTGTAAATACGTAAGCAGATCTCTCGTTCACAATTTTATCTTTAAGTTTAATACCTTCAATTATGAACTTCAGCTCTTCTGTTACTATAAACTTGCTATTTCTACGTATTAAAAACCTTTCTTTAACCATGTTGTTGAGAATCTTCTTCAATGTTGATTGGGAATACCCAGTTTTTGCTAACGCTTCTTCAAAAGTGAATTCACTTCCTATCCCAGCTATTTTTTCTAAAGCTTTCTTACTAATGATCTTCACCAAATACACCCTTTTCTAATTTAGGTGAAAACAAATAAAACTTTAATTGATAATAACTAAAACTGTATTCATATTTTATGGTGATAGGAATGTGTAGTCTCCATACTCTAGTTTAACTATTTTGTAGAGTAGATTTGGATTCGTTATATCAAATAGAGCTAGAGGTATTTTGAATTTTTTTAGTAGATGAATTGCATATTTATCGAATTCATTTTTAATATATTTAAAAGCTTCATCTAAATTTATTCTATGAATAAGCGTCCCATCTTTATCGAGAAGACCTTTAACTATCTTCCCAAATACTATTAAATCTGCTCTTATTAGAGATGCTATATAGATTGCTATAGAGTCGCTAGAGATTTCCCAGCTGTGAGGTAATTCATCGTGTTCTTTAAGAATTTTATATGGCATGATTATAGGGATGCGTTTCTTCATCAACGTGTTTTCAATATCTTTAAGAGTATATACTTCAATAGCTTTTCTTGAGAATTTAGCTAGGTATAGACCGTATATCTCCATAGCTTTTATAGCCATCCAGTGCACTAGATCGTCATCAGCATTGGTCTCTTTTTGGAATTCTTTAACAGTATCTGCAAAAATGCTTCCACCTGGGATTATAGCTATAAAGAATTCTTTTTCAACTAAATCTTCTAGAACCTCCATCAATTCCTTGACTTTGCTATTATATTTATAGAGATGACCTGTAACTTTAAGTACTATTAGCATTAGTAGCACCTAACTTATCTAATACCATTAAAGCTACACCGTATGCTGGTATAACCCCTGCTAGTGGGTATCCTATAAGTTCCTCTATATCGATAATCTTTGTAAAACCTGCTCTTCTAGCAGCTTCAAAAGCTATGTGTTTGCCTATACCAGCTGTAATAGTTACAAAGTTGTTTAAGTCTATCCCTTGAGATGCTAACCAAGATCTAATCTGTATTAATGCTTGGAAAACTTTGAAGATCGTAACCTCGTATATATATCTAGCGATCTCTCTAACTTCAGCTATATTCACTATATCTTTATCAGCACATATAATACGAGCTAATCTAGCTATAGCATTTTCAATATTTTTTCCACGTCCATCAGCTGTCTCAGTAGTGTAATCATCAGGTTTTATGTACCCTAGAATTAGGTGTACATCTCCTATCAAGGAGAATTTCTCTCGGCAAATACCTACATAGAATCCTTTATAAGGTACTCTATCGATTATAGAGGTTACATCTGTTCTAAGCGTACCTATATAGACAAGTTCTCCAAAAATTAGTTTCTCAGGATCTGTTCTACCTCTAATAATAGTTCTACCCTTAACTATAGGTATAATAGTTGTAGTTGTACTACCAATATCTATGAAAACAGCGTCTTTCAATCCATGGCTAGGTAATATTTTTTCTAGAAGCCAAGCACTTGCAACCCAGTTAGCTGCAGCAATCGTAATAGAATTTGCTTTAGCTTCTTCAGCTTTAACAAGTTGGAAATAATAATTAACGTAGAATCTACCAACAGCATCTCTGAAAACTTCCTCAACCACATCTACAATTTTTTTAACACCTTCATCCTTTGTGTAGAAAATATCGCTTAGCTCAGCTGTCATACAAACCCCTACAAAATATCTACTTGATTCTATTCTAAACCTATCCTTAATTACGCTAAGCTTCTCTCTTAAACCTTCAACACCTCTAATCCAGATGGGCATATATTCTCTAACATTGCTAACCAATTGAACATTCCTACCATCAGTAGATACTTTAACAGCTTTAATATTAGCTCCACCAATATCAAGACCTACGATATAGACCACTTGATCCACCGAACTATATTATATAATACAAAATTCTATTCGCATAAATATAACCAAGCTATATATTGTTAATATGTACATCTATCTATTACACCTTTGTGTATAGCTGTAGCAACAAGTACATACTTCACGCCTAGATTCTTCAAGATTAATAACTCGTTAACATCTTTCAAACCTCCACCAACAGCTAGTTCAATACTACATACTTTTCTAACTTTATTTAAAACCTCAAAATCTATTCCAAGATTTGTTCCAACTTTATCAAGATTCAAAACTATAACTATTTTAACACCTTGTGAACATACATCTTTAGCAGCTACATCTACATCTAATTCTCTATTCTTAAACAGTACTCTCCCTTTCTTTATATCGAGGCTAACAATCCTACCTCTTACAATAGGAATTTCATTGGGATAGACAAGATACTCAGTACCAATAACATACGACACATTATCCATATCTCTCTCCAGCAACCCTCTCCTACCAACATCAGCTAAGACTTTGAATCCCTTAGACAAAGCAATATCTATAACATACCTATTATCTCCTTTTTCCATAATAGCATCAAGATCCGCTATATAAACATATCTACAACATAATTTTTTGAAAGCTTCAAAAACATCCTCAGGTTTAGATGAACGAGCTACAGCACTATAACTTAGAGGTTTATATTCATTTCTTTTCCCAGCAACAGCATGAACAACAATACCATTCATAACATCAACAACTGGAATGATTTCTAAACTCAATACCGAGCCCTAGAAAATAATTTAAACCACAGATATATATACATAGAATAAAAATATCGTTGGTATTAATATCACTGTGAACTAAAATTAAGATTACAATCATATTTAAGAAAAATGTATAGTATATCTTTCGCTATAATAAATATATCCTATAATATTATAATTGTAAACTGATATGATGTAAATCAGATGATTGTTTAAATATTTGAATTTGAATTGAATTTTAGTTTAGTATACTCCGTATTTAAGAGTTGTGTT
>Ga0272445_1000085_pt1 | contig 92702 bp, 90 predicted proteins | sample YNPCB0031_FD_194404 | JGI IMG/M metagenome (GOLD analysis project Ga0272445, IMG submission 194404) | Hot spring sediment microbial communities from Yellowstone National Park, WY, United States - YNP-CB-003-1 | ecosystem: Environmental > Aquatic > Thermal springs > Hot (42-90C) > Sediment...
AATAATTCCCATTTATCAACATATCCCTTTCGCCAAAAAAGATAAAAAAATAAAAATGGGGAGCGTGAGGGGCGAAGCCCCTCACAAACACTCACAAAGTGGTAATGATCTCTATGTACAGTACAATCCCTGAAAAAGAAATTTGTTTGACTATTTCAAAATTTTTTGTATGAAAAAAATAAGATGGAGTATGATGTAATAATAATAGGGGGAGGGATAAATGGAACAGGGATTGCGAGGGACTGTGCTTTAAGAGGATTGAAGACCGTCCTTTTTGAAAAGAATGACATCTCCTCAGGAGCCACAGGAGCCTGCAGTGGCATGATTCATGGGGGAGTAAGATATCTCATGTATGAGGTGAGCACAACAAAAAAATCCTGCCTTGACAGCGGTTACATTCAAAAAATAGCCCCATTTCTTATTTTTAGAATTCCTTTTATTCTTCCTGTCACAAGGGAGAAGGGAAGTAAAATATATCTGGAGCTCGCGGATGCCTATTTCAACGCCTACGACTGGTTCGTGCCTCTTAAAAGGGGAAAACCTCACACATTTATAAAAGGTGAAGTCCTGAGGAAGATTGAACCACTTTTAAAAGGAGATTTTGAAGGAGCGGTAACAATAGACGAATGGGGAGTTGATCCATTTAGATTGTGTGTGCTTAATGCCCTGTCTGCGGAAGAAAATGGTGCTGAGATATTCACCCATTGTGAGGTAAGGGAGATAATCAGGGAAAAGGGAAAGGTTAAAGGGGTTAAGGTTTTTGATAGATTGAAAAAGGAGTTCAGGGAAGTGAGAGGAAAGGTGGTAGTAAATGCGGGAGGACCGTGGCTTTCCCGGATTGCGAAAATTGCTCAATGTGATGTGAAGATAAGACCAGGCAAAGGAGTTCACCTTATATTTGAAAGAAGGCTATCTAATTACGGAGTAATTTTCAGAGCAATAGACGGAAGGCAGGTCTTCGTTATGCCCCATGATAACTCCTACATTCTCGGCACAACCGATGACGACTACTACGGAGACCTTGATTTCCTTTATGCAACTCACGATGAAGTTGAATATCTCCTTCAGGCTGCTGAAAGGATTATTCCAGATATAAGAAAGCACAGGATATTGAGAGCGATGGTTGGAATAAGGTGCACACTTTACAAATGGGGAATAAACGAAGATCTCCTATCAAGGGCTCATAAAATTTACGAGGGTAAGGAATTTGGAGCAGATGGTTTCTTCACCATTGCGGGAGGTAAACTTGCGAGCTACAGACTTATGGCGGAAGAGATGGGCGATGTGATCTCGCAAAAATTAGGTCTCAAAACTCGTTCATCTACCCACAAGATTCCTTTGCCTGGAGCAGAAAGGGAAGTTTCCCTCACTGAAATTTCAAAAGAGTTTAATCTTCCGATGTATTACCTGAAGAGGGCTTACAGAAAGTATGGATGCAGAATTGAAGAAATTTTGAAGATTGCTCAAGAGGTGGAAACAGGATTCAATGTGATATGTAAATGTGAACCAGTTATAGATGCTGAAATAAGGTATGCGATAAGAAAGGAGTGGGCAAAAAATCTTGTGGATGTGAGAAGGAGAACGAGGCTGGGGACAGGTGGGTGTCAGGGAATGAGATGCGGATTCAAAGCAGCTCTTATTCTTGCGGAAGAATTTGGATTAAAACCCGATGATGCTTTTGAGATATATTTTGAGTTCATAAAAGAAAGGTGGAAGGGAAAGTCACCTGTGCTTTCTTATGGCGGGCTTCCTCAGGAGGAATTCTTCAGGAGAGCGATTGACCTTCAGAATTTAAAAAAAGAACTCAAGTTCCTTCCTTAGAATCAGAGCTCCTGAATATAGTAAAATTCTTAATTTCCCGGATAGGTTGAGGAGTTCATCAGCCCTTTCACAGAATTTTAATCACCGGGAGCCGAAACAAGTTGAAATCGGAAATTCGGTGTGAAATAATAAATTCATGGATGTCCTCTCTGCAATAAAAAAGAGGAGGAGCATAAGGAGATTTTTGAGAAAAGATGTTGGTGAGGAAATCATAAAGGAAATGCTTGAGTGTGCAATACTCGCTCCGTCAGAGGGAAACCTTCAGCCCTGGAGGTTTTATGTGATAAGGAATAAGGAATTGAAAGAAAAAATTGCCCTTTATGCTTTGAGGCAAGAATTTATAGCGGAAGCTCCGGTATGCATTGTTGTGTGCGCAGATTTAAAAAGGACATCACCTTACGGAGAAAGGGGAAGGACGCTTTACTGCCTCCAGTCAACAGCAGCAGCAATTGAGAACATGATGCTTTATGCAGTTTCAAAAGGGCTTGGCACATGCTGGGTTGGGGCTTTTGACGAAAGAAAGGTTGCGGATGCCCTTTCATTGCCATCATATTTGAGACCCGTAGCAATCATTCCTGTCGGTTATCCTGCAGAAGAACCCGAAACCCCTCCGAGGATTCCATTGAGGAATGTGATGGAGGAAATAAGATGAAGAAGGCAATTTTTCTTCTGATAATTTTTCTTCCATTAAAAGTTATGGCCAATGGCTATACCCTTCCGGATACAGGTGGTAATTTTTCCTCTCCGGTTGATCCGAATCCCTCAGCCATATACTGGAATCCCTCTGCAATCTCATTTTCGGAGGGAATAAATGCATTTCTTGACATTTCTCCCTTTTATTTCAGGGCAAGGTATAAGAGGAGCGGAGATTCCTATGAAAGGGTCAGCTATGAAGGGACTGATTTTTTGCCCCTTGTCGGTGCCACCTATACCATGAGAATGAAAAAATTTATAAAAACATTATCAGGAGGAATTGCCTTTTATGTTCCCTTTGGAGCAGAAGCTCATTATCCTGAAGATGGTCCGCAGAAGTTTCAGGGGGTTGATGGTGGAAATTACCTTATGAACCTTTCACCCTCTATTTCCCTAAAAATAACCGATTTTTTGTCCATAGGCTTTGCTCTGAACATAGGATTTGGAAGCTTTTATGCAAATGGAAGTGCTCTTATTGATGAAAATGGAGAGGAGATACCATCAAACGAAGCAAAATATGAATTTAAGGACTTGAGCGGAATTGCACTGGGATACTCTGCTGGACTTTTCTTAAGACCAGCACGATTCCTTGACATAGGGATCTCCTGGACGAGTCCCATGGATGTGGTTCACAGCGGAAAGTACCGATTTTACGCAACAGAGGAATCTAAAGATCTCTTTGACCTCATTTTCAATTCCAGCGATATAACAGGGGATGCGGATGTGGAAATAGATTATCCCATGTTTTTGAGTTTTGGTGCAAAGGTGAAACCGACGAACAAGCTTGAATTCAATCTCACATTTCAGTGGTTTGACTGGAGTTATTACGAAATAATGAAAATAAGGATAAAGAATGGAAGGGATAGAGTAACAGGAAAAGAGGCGAATTTTGGGTTTATAGAAAAGCTGGATTATCAGACAAATTTTGAAGACGCCATATCTTTTAAAATTGATGCAAGATATAAACCTTTTAGAAGATGGATTTTTCTTCTCGGAGCGGGATACGACCAGAGCGGAATCCCAGATACCCACCTTTCGGTTATGAACCTGGAGTTTGATAAAATTGAGATACTTGCGGGAGCACTTTTTGAGGTTTCAAGAAACATATTCGTGAGCGGAGGCGTTAACTTTTACATTCCCTTTGGAAGGGATGTAAAGAATTCGGAACTCAAACCTCCAGCAAATGGAAGGTATTCTGCTGAGGGATTTAAGGGAGATATATCTATAGGATTTAAACTGTGAGGAGGGCTTGCTTTTTAACAATTTTTCTTTTCACCATCGCCCTTTTTGCCGATGAATACAATGAGATAATAAAAGAGGCTGATAAAATTTTCTTTTCCTATCATGAAGACCTATCAAGGCTGATAAAGAGCGTTGAAATTTATAAAAAGGCAATTGAGAAGAATCCGAAAGACCCGTATCCAATGATTATGATATCAAGGGCACTTCTCACTTACGCGGACCTTGTTCCAGAGGATGAAAAGGAAAGGGAAAGAATCTATGAAGAGGGAATGAAGTGGGCTGAAAGAGCTATAAAAGTTGATGAAAAATATGCCATGGGTCATTTCTGGTTCTTTGCGAACCTCGCGAGGATTCAGCAGTTAAAAGGAACTCTTTACAGTCTTGCAACCCTTTCAACTCTCAAAAAGCATATAAAGAGGGCATACGAATTAAAGCCCGATGATGCGATGATTCTTGATGGTCTCGGCGCATTCTACTGCGAACTCCCATCCTTTCTCGGTGGAGACCTTAAGAAATCGGAGGAAATTCTGAGAAGGGCAATAGAAGCTGACCCCCACTACACCCTTTCCTATTACGACCTTGCAGTTAACCTCTACAAACAGAAAAGGTATGAGGAAGCATTAAAAACTGCTGAGATGGTTCTTTCAATAACAAATCCAACCTACTATGCAGACTGGTTCACCTGGGACAGAATAAAAGCCCTTGAACTCATTGAGAAGATAAAGAAGAAGTAAAAACAATTTCACTCAAAAGAGAAAGGCAATGCAGAAATTTGACAAGGAGGGGGATTTTGGGTAAAATATAAGTATGCCATTAATAAAAATAGACAGGTCAAAATACCTCGCTGCTGCCTTAAACCGTCTAAAAGATGTTCCTGTTATACCACCTCAAATTGCATTTAAAAAGCTTGAAGAGCTCGGTTACAGGGGACAGGAAAAGGCGAGGAAGGCAGTATGCCTTCTTGCCTACAGGCATGTGAGAAGATTGAAGATGATTCACCTCTACGGATATCCGAGAATGGAACTTCCTCCCCATTCAAACTTTTTGCTCATGGGTCCCACAGGCTGCGGGAAGACATTCCTGGTTGAGCTCCTTTTCAGAGAAATTCTGAAACTTCCAACAGTAATAATTGACATAACCGGATTTTCCGAAACCGGATATGTTGGAGATGATGTAAAGACAATTCTTACGAGACTCCTTTATGTGAGCGATTTCAACCCGCACTGGGCAGCTTTCGGAGTGGTTTGTATAGATGAATTTGATAAACTGGCGACTACCAGAAATACAGCAAGGTTTGATGGGGCGGGAACTACAAAGGATGTGAGCGGTTTAGGTGTTCAGAGGGAACTTCTAAAACTGCTTGAGGGAAGCGAAGTGCATGTTCCCCTTGATTTCAATAACACCTGTTACAGTGAGAGAATAACCATTTCTACAGAGGACATCGCTTTTATTTGTTGCGGTGCCTTTTCCGGGTTCAAATCCGCTGCTATCTCAAAGATGGCAGGGATTGGATTTGAAAAAGAACTGAAGGGAGAAGAAAAAGAGACTATTGCTGTGCACCTTCAAGAAAGTTTAATAGAAGATACCGAAAACTTCAGCATATATGGATTCCTGCCTGAACTCATTGGAAGGTTTAACAGAATAATAGCCCTTGAGCCACTTTCAAAGGAAGTCTTGAAAGATATCCTCGTTTCAAATGTGGTTGAGAAATATAAAAAAGAGTTCTCTCTCGAAGGATTTGAACTGGAGGTTGACGACGAGGTTCTTGATATGATAGTTGAAGAGAGTTTGAAAAAACAGACAGGGGCAAGGGGGCTGAATTCTGCTCTTTCAAAGTATATAGAAGAAGCTGCGTTCGGGCTATTCGGTCAGAAGAAAAAGGGAAGGGTTTGTTTGAAGGTTGAGGAAGGAAAGATAGTTCACAGAGTTTATTACTGATGAAAGTTCTTCTCTTACTCCTTTTGCTTAACCTTTCTGGAAATGAAGGGGTGGAAAAAATAAAAAAGGGATATTTTCTCATTGATGTGAGTTTTTATTATGGCGAGAGGGAAGTTGATGAAGAGTATAACGGAGAAGAGGTTACAGGGACTATGTCTTCCACGAGGGCAGTTTTGAAAGTAGCAGGGAAACCTCTAAATTTTCTGGAAGCCTTCGGCATACTCGGAATTGGAAACATATCGTTTGATGTAGATGAGTTTACTTATGACTACATTACCCCTTTTAACGGGAGTTATGAGCTTCTATACGGTGGCGGATTGACACTTAATTTTCTTCTTCCAAATCCTCCTTCTTTTATAGGAGCTTTCTTTGAGGGAAGTTATCAGAGGTTTTTATCAAGAGACAGGGTTCTTCTTATGGATATAGGATGGGTGAAAGAGGTGGTTGACTGGCAGGAGCTTGAATTGAAATTGGGGCTTGAAAGACCTTTTGATTTCTGGCATATAAAAGGCGGTATAAAGGGTTCTGAGCTTTTGGGAACAGACACTATAAAGAGCAACGGTGAAGGGAAATACAAAATGAGGGCATCAAACAAGATAGGAATTTTTTTCTCCCTTGACCTGTTTCTTGAAAAATCTCAGAAGACAGCCTTTTATATTGATATATCCGCAATTGATTCAAACTGCTTTAAGTTAGGGATAAAGAGATGGCTCTGAAAAAATGGATTTTTAGCTTCATCCTTTTCCTGTTCCTCGGTTGTGCCTCTACTGGTGGATATTATTCATATAAGTTTCCAGAACCTCCTTCTTATCCCTATCCAGCAACAGTCTTTATCATTGAGAGGTATCCCTATCCCTTGTGGTGGGATGACTGGTTTTTTTATGGTGGATTTTATTTTTACATTCCGGTGTATCCAGAAAGATATATCTTGAAAAGAAGGGTTAAGTAATTCCTCTTAAAACAGAAATTTTGATAAAAAGGTCAAAAGGGTAGCGATGAAAGTATTGAAGAAAGCTGCGAGGATTGTGAACCTTCCTCCGAAATTTCTCCATGTGTATATTATTGTGGCAAGGCATGGAATATAGAATGTTATGAAGATGGTAAATCTGATTATTTCCCCTATAGACATGGAAGAAGATACATCTGTAGTTCCGAGAGCAGCCATAAGCATAATCATTGAAAGTTCTTTCCTTAAAATTCCAAAAATGAGGGTTATACCAACAACAGAGGGAAGACCGAGAACCCCTTCTGTAAATGGTTTAAGAAAAGAGTTTATGCCATCTTCTAAATTGAAAACCTTTAAAAGGGAAAAGAATATACTTCCTGTAATGAGGACAGGCCACGCCCGGAATATAAAATCCTTTGCTCTGAACCACACCTTTTTGAAGACCATATTTAGATAAGGAATTCTGTAGGGAGGTATTTCTATTATCAATCCGGGCGCAGGTGCGGTAAATTGAGCAATAATCCTTCCCGAAATTGCAACTATGAAAAGGTTGAAAAGATAATAAATCACCACCGCATAAAATCCAGCGTAGAATCCAATCATTGCGAGAATTACGGTTGTTCTCGCGGAGCAGGGAATTAATCCTGTTAGAAGTGCTACCTTTTTTCTCTCCGATTCGGTTTCAAGAATTTTTGTGCTCATCAGAGCAGGGACGGTGCAGCCGTATCCTATCACAAAAGGAATTACCGATTTTCCATGAAGTCCAATTCTGTGCATTATGCTGTCAAATGCGAAGGCTATCCTCGGCAGAATTCCTACATCCTCTGTGAGAGACAGAACAAAAAGGAGGGGCAAGAGATATGGTAGAACAACCGCTATTCCTCCTGCTATTCCCTGAACCAATCCCTCTACAAGACGATAAGATGGACCCTGATATTTTGAAAGACCATCAAGAATTTTATCAAGAGGAGATAGGGCAATCTCTTCAATCCATCCCCCTAAGGAGAATATTAAAAAAAGGACGAGGAAGAAAAAGGAGATGGAAAACAGATATCCTCTCCATCCAGTAAGGAGAAATGCGTCTATTCTGTTTTCAAGAGTGCTCCTCTTTCCCTTAAAAATCCTCGCCACCTCCTCAAATGTCTTCATCGCCAGCGCATGCCTTTCCTTTACAATGGCTTCAGCCCATTTACCTTCTTCAATTTCCTCTGCTCCCCTTATCATACTTTTGAAGAAGCTATCTCCTTCAAGGATTTTGATTGCAAAGAGCCTCCCTTTTTCATCTTTGATTGAAAATTTCTCCATACACCTTTCAATTTCTCTTTCTATTCCCTCATCATACTTAAAAGGAAGGGGCTTTCTCTTAGTTTCTGCCACTTCTATTGCGGTGTGAAAAAGTTCCCTTATCCCTTTCCCCTTTATAGCAATCGCCTTTACTACAGGTATTCCAAATTTCTCCTCAAGCTTTTTCTCATCAATTACTATTCCCTTTTTTTCAGCCTCATCTATCATGTTGAGGCATATCACCATTGGAATATCGTATTCAATGAGTTCAAGGGTTAGTTCAAGGCTCCTTGACATAACCGATGCGTCCATAACATTTATTACCACATCAAAATCTCCCTCAAGCAGGAATTTAACTGCAGAGAGCTCTGCTGCATCCATGGTAGAGAGGGAATAGGTTCCAGGAAGGTCAATGAGCTCAATAGTCCTGCCCCCGAACTTTATTTTTGTTTTTGTATATTCAACGGTTGTTCCCGGAAAATTGCTTACAATGGCTTTATAACCCGCAACCGCATTGAAAATGGTTGATTTTCCGCAGTTGGGTTGTCCCGCGAGGGCTATTTTTATTGTCCTTTCTTCCTTCATTCAATCTCTTCTACAATTATTTTTCTCGCAATACCCCTCCCCATGGCAATTTTTGTTCCCTTCGTTATGTTTTCAATTATAAATGGACCCCCTTCTTCCATTCCCACAATTACCATTATCTCATCTCCAGGGTCAATACCCAGTGCCATCACCTTTCTCCTAAAACCCCATCCTCCTATGAAATCCTTTACTTTAGCCCTTTTACCGGTTTTCATATCTGCTACGCTCATGGTGATAATGAATATCATTTTCTATAAATAAAATCAAGAAAATTCTAAACCTTATTCCACATCCGGGTTATCAGGAATACATACACGGAAATTTCATTCAATATATGGGGTTGTAGCGTATAATTGAGGTGTTGTCAGGGCGCGGTTTTCCCTCGTTTGAACAGTGAAAATAGAAAATTTATAATTTGTTACAGCTCATGATAGACCTGGTCAAAATTATAAAAAGCAACTCCTTCTTATCTGCCTTTAAAAAGGCTTACAGGTTAAACAGAAATATAGAAGATATTAAACTGGAAAGCGGATTTCTGGTTCAAATAAAGCCAAAAGGAAATGATTTTGAAATAAAAATTAACAAACCTATTGATGGAAATTATTTTGGAGTGGATTTGGGCGAGGATTTTCGTTTTGAGCATTGCGGACTTCCTATCGGAGAAAAAGGGGAAGGGTTTTATCTGGATGAAGGTTTTTATAATTTAATTTCCGTCCATTTTCATATTCTGAATTCAACCACTATATATTCTAAGGGAGATATAACCGCATTTTATGAAGCGAGACAACAAAATATAGAAAGAGCAAAGGAAAATAATCTTGACTATTTTATTAATCCCCTTTTCATAGTTGCAAATAAAATCGCTTATCCAAAAGAACTTGAACTCGGGTGTTATATTTTTATTGATGCAAAAAGTCAAAGAGAATTTTCGTTGTATCATCTCTTTTTAACGCTCAAAGGCGTAAAGGATTTACAAAAAGAGGCAAAAAAGCTTAAAAATATATCAGCTTATTTAATCCAGCCCCTCTGATAGAATAATTTCCTGTCCCGATTCACCTCTTTTACACCTTTTAACTCAAATCTCCCTGGTAACGATACTTCTGTAAGGTTACAGACAAAGGTAAAAGATTACGAAAGTGCTTGACATTAAGTTTAAAAGTGGATAAAATTAGTCCAGAATTGAATTATGGAGGTAAATGGTGAACGAATTGTTCCCAGAGGGAAATAAAAAGAAGAATTTTCACTTTCATATTTTTATTTCCATTACCCCACTAATAGTATGGAAAATAAATACAAAAAGGAGGTGTGTCCCATGAGCAATAAAAGTTTAAGAAATCTTTTCATCTTTGGCAGCATCGGATGTTTTTTGATCTTTGTGGTCCTTACCTTTGATACCATGGGGAAAATTGACAGGAGAGCACCTCAAATAACAGAAGAAGTCAATCTTGGGAAAAAGATATGGCACAAATACGACTGTATAGGATGTCACACCATTTTGGGGAATGGCTCATACTTTGCACCTGATTTGACGAAAATTGTTGAGAAAAAACCCAAGGAATATCTTAAGAAGTTTCTCGTGAACCCTAAATCTGTAAATCCAAAAAGTTCCATGCCGGTATTAGGGATCACAGCTGACGAAGCTGAACATCTTATAAGTTTCCTTGAGTGGATAGCTAAAGTAGATACCAATGGATGGCCTCCAAAACCTATTCTTGCAAAGGCATCCTCAACCTCAAGTGTAGAAGTATCAGCAGGTCAAAAACTTTACAACGATCTGAACTGCAGTGCCTGCCACATGATTAATGGAGTAGGAGGAACTATAGGACCGGATCTGACTCATGTGGGTTCAAGACGAACCCGAGAGTGGATCTTAGACCATTTTAAGAATCCTGATGCTTATGTTCCGGGTTCGGCAATGCCAAGCTACGGGCATCTTTCCGAAAAGGAACTTAATGACCTCACGGATTATATCACGTCATTAAAATAGGAGGTGAAAAAATGATGGTCAAATACGAAAGTCAAAAAATAGCTCAGCACTTTTTTACCTTTGGTGTTCTCCTATTTCTTGTTCAAGTGATTGTTGGAATTATTGCTGCACTCCAGTTTATATGGCCCAATTTCTTTTTCCTCAACTTCAATATAATAAGAACTCTCCACATAAATGCCCTTGTAGTTTGGCTCCTCGTAGGAATGATGGGTGCAACTTATTATGTTATCCCCGAAGAATCCGACACCGAATTATGGAGTGTCCCTCTTGCGAAATTCCAGTTCTGGGTTACTGTAGGTACCATTCTACTGGTGGTTCTGGGATATATATGGATGGGAATAAATCCACAAGCAAATTCTACCAGGCTTTTTGGCACAGGGATCTTAAGCGAAGGAAGGGAATATATTGAAGCTCCCAGATGGGCAGATTTTCTTATCGCTCTTTCAGCCATTCTATTTCTTTTTAACAATTTTATGACTGTGCTTAAGACAAAAAAATGGACTGGTATAAATGGGACGCTTCTTGCGGGCTTAACATTTTTGGTTCTCATGTATATTCCAGGAATGTTCTATACAAAAAGCATGGTAAAGGACCAATTCTGGTGGTGGTGGGTGGTCCACTTATGGGTAGAGGGGGCTTGGGAAATAATAGCAGGAGCGCTTCTTGCTTTTATGCTGATGAAAACCATAAATGCCCCGAGATATGTGGTGGAAAGATGGATGTATATAGAGGTTGCGCTTGTGCTCTTTACAGGGATTCTTGGGACGGGACATCATTATTACTGGATTGGAACCCCTGAATACTGGCTGTGGATAGGAGGTATCTTCAGTTCCCTTGAACCTATTCCACTTATAGTAATGGTCTGGGATGCTTTCAGAACAACAGGAGAATACCGAACGGTTACAAATAAAGTAGGATTGTTTTATGCGGTAGCTCACTCTATATTTAATTTTGTTGGAGCGGGTCTATGGGGAGTGATACATACTCTCCCTCAGGTAAACAAATGGACTCACGGAACACAAATTACTACAGCCCATGGACATCTTGCCTTTTATGGGGCGTATGTGCTACTGGTTTTATCCATGATATATGTTACTCTGCCATCCATAAGAGGAGTTAAAGAATTTTCAGGTACACGGGCTTATCAAGCTTTCTGGTGGATGACAATCTCAATGATATTTATCGTTCTCACAATTACGGGAGCTGGAATAGTTCAAACCACTCTGGAAAGGTTAGTAGGGATGGAGTACTCAGCTGTGAAAATGAATTATAATTTATGGTTCTGGATATTCAGAGCCCTCTTCGGGATAGGATTTCTAATTGGCACTGCAATATTCGTTATTGACTTTTTCACACTTGGCAGAACTCCAGTAGAAATTCGCTATCATGAGACTGCCAGCGAAGTTACATAGTATTTACAGTTGAAAGGAGGTAATTAACACTTATAACCATAATTTTTTAATAAAACTTACTCCATCTGAAGGAGGGGAATGGTTCTTTTTTATTCAATCATGTTTTTAATAATCACTGACACAGAGAGTTTATAGTCTGCAGCAGAAAAAAATGGAGTTTTGTTATGCCTCACTAAATGTGTGGAAACGAAATTGAAGTCAAAAATTAGTGAAAATTGTGCTCCATAAACATAACTGGGATTCATCTATATTATGCCCCTTTGCTAAGACTCGTCCCCAACATATGTTGAAACTATTTGTCTTAAAACCTCTAAAATCCTCCAAAAACTTTTTAAAATTTTTCCAAAAGATATAATACTGCTCCTCCCGCCAATAGCAAAATTTTTAGCCCATAAAATGTGGGCAAGTTTCAGTTTTTTAAAATGCTTGATAAAAAATTCAAAAGAGGATAAATTAACTCTAATTTTAAATTAAAAGAAAGAGGTGGTTTATGGATAAATTGTTTTTAAGCAGATTGCAGTTTGCTGTAACAGCAGCCTTTCATTTCATATTTGTTCCTCTAACACTCGGACTATCGGTTCTTATAGCATTTATGGAGACGAAGTATCTATCTACAAAGGATGAGGATTACCTGAGAATGTCTAAATTCTGGGGAAAACTCTTCATAATCAATTTTATACTCGGCGTTGTGACGGGAATCACCATGGAATTTCAGTTTGGTATGAACTGGGCAGAATACTCAAGGTATGTAGGAGATATCTTCGGTTCACCCCTCGCAATTGAAGCAACCCTTGCATTCTTCCTTGAATCAACCTTTATCGGGGTCTGGATATTCGGCTGGAATAAACTACCTCCCTGGCTTCATGCCCTTTCTATATGGCTTGTAGCAATAGCAACAAATCTATCCGCATTGTGGATTCTTATTGCCAATGGATGGATGCAGAAGCCCGTAGGATACATTTTGAATAACGGAAGGGCAGAAATGGTTGACTTCTGGGCTGTTGTGACAAATCCTTACGGTTTGTTGAAATTCGGACATGCAGTTATGTCTGGCTGGGTTGTGGCAGGCTTTTTTGTGCTCGGAGTTTCAGCCTACCACCTGTTAAAGAAAAATGAGGTTCAACTTTTCAGAAAAGCATTCAAAATTGGAGCTGTTTTCTCGCTAATAAGTTCTTTACTTGTAGTATTCATCGGTCATTTCCACGGTCATGAAGTTGCACAAACCCAGCCGACAAAAATTGCAGCCATGGAATCTCTATGGGAAACAAAAGAAGATGCACCATTGTATATTCTGCTTCTTCCGGACCCTTCTCATGAAAGAAATTATTTTGAGATGATAAAAATTCCTGGACTCCTGAGTTTTCTTGCAGGGCAGAAAAAGGTAAAGGGGCTTAAGGAGTTTCCTGAAGAAGATAGACCCCCTGTAACACTCACATTCTTCGCATTCAGGCTAATGGTAGGACTTGGATTTTTGTTTATAGGTCTTTCGGTTCTTGCGACCCTTTTCCCTGAAATTATTGAAAACAGAAAAATTCTTCTCATGATTTTTATAGGGACTATTCCTCTACCTTACATTGCGGGACAACTTGGATGGATAGTTGCAGAAGTTGGAAGACAGCCGTGGATAGTTTACGGGTTACTTAGAACATCAGATGCTATTTCAAGGTCTGTAGAGCTCAGTCAGGTTATAACTTCATTTGCTGGATTTACATTCCTGTATGGATTTCTTGGACTGATTGACATCTATCTCCTTTATAAATTCTCAATAAAAGGTCCTGAACCAAAGGGGGTATGAAATGGAGTTTCAAGTAATATGGTTTGTTTTATGGGGTTTGCTATGGGCAGTTTATTTTGCTCTTGATGGCTTTGACCTAGGAGCAGGTATCTTGTATCCGTTCATTGCTAAAAATGAAACGGAAAGAAGGGCTGTGATTCATGCAATTGGACCTGTGTGGAATGGAAATGAGGTGTGGCTCATTACAGCAGGAGGCGCTACTTTTGCCGCCTTCCCCACAACCTATGCATACATGTTCAGTTATCTTTACACCCCTCTTTTAGTCATTCTCTTTGCACTCATACTTCGCGGAGTTGGTGTAGAGTTAAGAGAAAAGTCCACCTCAGAAGTTGAAAGAAAACTCTGGGACATCTGTTTGTTTATCGGGAGTCTCATTTCTGCCCTATTCTTAGGAGTAGCTTTTGGAAACATATTCCAGGGGTTAAAGTTTGACGCCTCAGGATATCATGGAACATTCTTCAGCCTTTTAAATCCCTACGGACTGACCGTTGGTTTATTGTTCCTGTTTACCTTTGTGGTTCATGGAGGAATCTGGATTGCATTAAGGACAGAGGGAAATTTAGCAGAGAACTCTCTGAATAAGGCCAAAACTCTCTGGTATCTGCAGTTAATACTTGCTATCCTATTTTTAATTCTTACTGCTTTATTCACAAAACTTTATGACAATTTCATCAGAATGCCATTCTGGTTCGTTGTCCCTGCCTATGCGGTAGTATCACTTCTTCTCACAGGATGGTATATGAGAAAAAAGGAAACCGGAAAGGCTTTTATCTTTTCTTTAACTTTTATTGTTGCCCTTGTCTTCAGCGGAATAATAGGGCTTTACCCGAACCTCATTCCTTCATCCATTGACCCGCAGTTCAGTCTTACAATTTTTAATTCCTCTTCAAACCCTTACACTCTAAAAATCATGACAGTAGTAGTTGTCATATTTGTTCCTGTAGTGCTGTTCTATCAGGCATGGGTTTACAAAAACTTCATGTATAAAATAACTGAAAAGGAATTGAAGGAGGAAGAGTATTAGAGGTTTTCAGATTACAAAAGAGACAGATTATGCAGTGAGAATAATCCTTTATCTCTCAAGAGAAGAAAATCACTTTTTCAAATCGGAAGACATATCAAAAAAAATGCTTATTCCTCAAGATTTTTTGAGGAAAATCCTGAAAAGGCTTGAAAAGAAAGGACTTATAAAAATTAAAAGAGGAGTGGGTGGCGGAATAAAATTGTCCAGAAAACCCGAAAAAATAACCCTATATGATGTGATTGAGGCAATTGAAGATACAGTTGCTCTAAATAGATGTGTAATCAATAAATCCACATGCAGACTTGTTTCTAACTGTCCAGCCCATCCCGTATGGATGAAACTAAGAAAAGAAATTGTCAATTCGCTTAAGAAAATAGATTTCAGGAGCATTATTTCAAAAAAATTAAATAAGGCGGTATGATAGAGGCTGAAGGCGGTAGGCTTAAGACTGAAGGAACTCCCCCAAGGTTAATAAAGAATTCTCCCCTCTTTGAAAAAGAGGGGTTGGGGGAGATTTTTGGATAACCCCTCCCCTTAAAAAGGGAGGGGAAATGGAAGTAAGGAGGGGGTAAGGTAAAAAAAGAAGGGGAGGGAAAATAAATCGGAAAAGGGAAGGAACAAAGGAGACAGAGCCGATAATTTCTCCTCTTTCAGCCTATTATCGCCTTCAAACCTTTTAAAAAAAAGGTTGTGATTGGGCATCATTTCAAAAATTTTGAACTTTGTTTTTTTTCTGTTAGAATGAAATTCCAATGAAGGTTTTGAGCGTCCAGCAAATGAGAAATCTTGACAAAAAGACAATTGAGGAACTCGGTATATCCGGGCTTATTCTCATGGAAAATGCAGGAAGGATGACAGCACAGAAGATAATGGAACACTTTGGACATATTATCGGAGACGGAGAAATTGTGATAATTGCGGGAAAGGGCAACAATGGTGGGGACGGATTTGTGGTGGCAAGGCATCTTCACAATATGGGAAAGAGAGTAAAAGTGATTTTGATACCAAAGAGAAAAGAGGTAACAGGTGATGCGGATGTAAACCTCAAAATCCTTGAAAAACTTAAGTTTGAAATCATTTATGCAGAGGGCAATTATGAAACAATTCAAAAACATCTTATAGAAAACAAAAGCATAAAAATAGTTGTTGATGCAATTTTCGGCACAGGTCTTGATTCCGAAGTAAAGGGGATTTACAGGGATGTAATAGAACTCATCAACTCATTAAATGTTATAAGGGTAGCAGTGGATATTCCATCCGGTCTTTCAGGAGACAAAGGGATCCCCCTTGGGGTATGCGTTCATGCTCATTTGACCGTTACATTCGGGCTTCCAAAGATGGGACTGCTAACATATCCAGGAAGGGAGTATGTGGGAATTCTTGAAATTGCTGACATAGGATTTCCCAAAGAGTTCATTGAGGAAATAGAGCCATCGGGTTATCTACTTGATGAAAAGTTCATTCGTTCAATTCTGAAACCGAGAGAGAAAAACACTCATAAGGGAACATACGGGCATCTCCTTGCTATATGCGGCTCCATTGGAAAAACGGGTGCTGCCTGTTTGACTGCTCTGGGAGGAATTAAGTCAGGAGCGGGGCTTGTCACTCTTGCAGTTCCTGAGTCAATTGCAGGATTTGTGGATTCAAGGGTTCTTGAAAGTTTGACATTCCCTTTAAAAGATAAGGACGGATTTATTTCTCTTGACATTTCTGCAATTGAGAAAGCTCTTTCAGAAAAGGCAGCAGTTGCAATAGGTCCCGGAATAGGAGTAAATGATGACACAGTTGAACTTGTTTCATACATTGTTGAAAATTCAAAAATTCCTGTGGTGATTGATGCGGATGGAATAAATTCCCTTTCAAAAAACCTTGAAGTGTTGAGAAAGAAAAAAACAGATATAATCCTCACCCCCCATCCAGGAGAGATGGCAAGGCTTATTTCATCTACTCCAAAGGATGTTCAGAACAACAGGCTTGAGGTAGCAGTAGATTTTGCAAAGAAATTTGAGGTCTATGTGGTATTAAAGGGTGCAGGGACGATAATTTCCACTCCAGAGGGCAAGGTTTACTTCAACCAGACAGGAAATCCAGGGATGGCATCAGGAGGAATGGGAGATGTCCTGACAGGGCTTATAGGAGGGTTTCTCGCTCAGGGATACGAACCATGGAAGGCAGCGTCCCTCGGAGTTTATATACATGGGAGGGCAGGAGATATGGCATCTCAAAAGATTGGAAAATGGGGGTTTGGAGCGGAGGAACTGGCGGGATTTATTCCATCTGTTATCTCCGAAATTCTTGGATAGATGGAAGAATTTCTTTCAAACTCTCCTGATGAAACAATAAAAATTGGAAGCCACTTTTCACAAAAACTTAAAGGAGGTGAAATTGTTTCAATAACTGGTGAACTCGGGGCAGGAAAGACTGTTTTTGTAAAGGGAATCGCAGCAGGATTGGGAATAGACAGGGATGAAGTATCAAGCCCATCGTTTACATTGATGAACATCTATAGTGGAAGATTGAATCTATGCCATGTTGACTTATACAGGATAAAGGAAGATGAAAATCTTGAGGTTGAAATACTTGAAATTCTTGACTATAATACGCTCGTTGTTGTAGAATGGGCAGAAAATTTAAGGAGAATTCTACAGATGAGCAACTGGCATGTGACGATAGAAATAATTGATGAAAAAAATAGAAGAATAAAAATTTACAGGAGAGGTTGAAATGGCTCTTATAGTTCAGAAGTTTGGCGGGACAAGTGTAGGAGACATAGAAAGGATAAAGAATGTGGCAAACATTGTTAAGAAGACAGTATCTCAGGGGCATCAGGTTGTTCTGGTCGTCTCTGCCATGGCAGGTGAGACGAACAGATTGGTCGCTTTAACAAATCAGATTCAGGAGATACCAGATGAAAGGGAATACGATGTAGTTGTTGCTTCAGGAGAGCAGGTGGCAATAGGACTTGTTGCAATGGCTCTAAAGGAAAAGGGATTAAAGGCCAAATCCTATCTTGGCTTTCAGGTTCCAATCATAACTGACAATATGCATTCAAGAGCAAAAATTAAAAAGATAGAAACGAAAAAACTTAAAGATGACATAAAAAAGGGAATTATCCCTGTAATAGCAGGGTTTCAGGGAGTAACCGAAGACGGAGACATAACAACCCTTGGAAGAGGGGGGTCGGATACAAGCGCTGTTGCGATAGCAGCTGCTTTAAAAGCAGATGTATGTGAGATATATACAGATGTTGAAGGTGTTTACACAACAGACCCGAGGATATGTGAATCAGCCCGTCTTATAGACAAAATCTCCTACGAAGAAATGCTGGAAATGGCAAACCTCGGGGCGAAGGTGATGCATTTAAGGTCTGTTGAAATTGGCATGATTTACGGGATCCCGATACATGTCAGATCATCATTTAAGGACAAAGAAGGAACATGGATTATAAAGGAGGAAAAAATGGAAAGGAGTGAGGTAACAGCAGTAACATATGATAAGAACCAGGCAAAAGTAACAATTTTGAAGGTAAAAGATAGACCAGGAATAGCAGCAAAGCTCTTCAAACCCGTTTCAGAAGCAGGGATAAATGTTGATATGATTGTTCAGAATGTGAGCACAGGGGGGTATACGGACCTTACCTTTACTGTTCAGAGAACTGATTTGAAGAAGGTGGTAAAAATACTTGAGCCTGTGGTGAAAGAAATAGGAGCAGAAGGTATTGTTTCAGATGACAAAATAGCAAAGGTTTCAATAGTAGGTGTTGGAATGGCGAGTTCACCTGGAATTGCGGCCAAGATGTTTGAAACCCTTGCCCAGAACAACATAAACATCCAGATGATAAGCACATCGGAAATAAAAATTTCATGCGTGATAGATGAAAAATACACCGAACTTGCTGTCAGAGTCCTTCACGAAGCCTTTGATCTCGGGAAAAAGAAAAAGTGACCGAAGATGTAGTAGTATATGATACGACGCTAAGAGACGGAGCGCAGGCGGAGGACATATCCTTTAGTCTTTCCGATAAACTGGCAATAACTGAAAAACTGGATTTTCTGGGGATTCATTATATAGAAGGGGGATGGCCCGGGGCTAACAAAAAAGACACGGAGTATTTCAAAGAGGTAAAGAAATTAAAAATAAATAAAAGCACAGTCGTCGCCTTCGGAAGCACGAGGAGACCAAATCAGGCAGTTGAAAAGGACAAGATGATAAGAGCCCTTTTAAGGGCTGAAACACCAGTTATTACTGTGGTGGGTAAAAGCTCCCTGATGCAGGTTAAAGAGGCTTTGAGAACAGAGGCTGATGAAAACCTCAAGATGATTTATGACACAATTTCCTTTCTTAAAAGGAGGGTTGAAAAGGTATTTTTTGACGCAGAGCACTTTTTTGACGGATTAAAGTTTGATAAAGAGTATGCTCTCAAAACAATCACTGTTGCTGAGGAAGCAGGAGCTGATTGCATTGTCCTATGTGACACAAACGGGGGGAGCATGCCCTGGGAGGTGGCTGAAGCAATTGAAAGTGTTAAAAAAAGAATAAAAGTTCCTATCGGAATTCATGCTCACAATGACACAGGAATGGCAGTGGCAAACTCCTGCATTGCTGTCCAGTATGGAGCGAGGCATGTTCAGGGAACAATTAACGGAATCGGAGAAAGGTGTGGAAATGCAGACCTCTGTTCAATCATTCCCAACCTTCAATTGAAAATGGGCTTCAGATGCATTGATGATGAGGCGTTGAAGAATTTAAGGGAAGTTTCCATATTTGTATATGAAACCGCAAACCTTCCTCCGAACAAACGGGCACCCTATGTGGGAGAGAGCGCTTTTGCCCATAAGGGCGGTTTACACATTGATGGAATAACCAAAAACCCCATGACCTACGAGCACATCCCTCCTGAAAAAGTCGGGCAGAAAAGAAAAATCCTCGTTTCAGAACTTTCTGGAAAAACAACCCTTTTGAGAAAGGCAGAAGAATGGGGACTTGACTTCAAGAAAAATCCTGCAATACTTCCAAAACTTATAAACCTGCTAAAAAAGAAGGAACACGAGGGATATCAATATGAAAATGCAGAGGCTTCATTAGAAATACTCATCAAAAAATACCTCAAACAACACAGAAAATTTTTCAAACTCAAATCCTTCCGAGTTATTGATGATAAAAGGAGAGAAACCGGTGCCCCGTTTTCAGAGGCAACAGTGATGGTTGAGGTGGATGGAAAAATAGAACATACTGTGGCAGAGGGAAACGGTCCTGTAAATGCTCTTGACAAAGCATTGAGGAAGGCTCTTGAGAAGTTCTACCCAGAACTCAAAGAGGTAAAACTAAAAGATTTCAAGGTCAGGGTTTTGACAGAATCAGAGGGAACCGCTGCGAAGGTTAGAGTTATTATTGAATCCGGAGATGGAAAAAGGAGATGGGGGACCGTGGGTGTATCCCACAACATCATAGAAGCAAGCTGGCAGGCACTCGTGGACAGCATAGACTACAAACTCTACCTTGAAAGGGAATTGAAGAAGAAATAATTGAGGGGACTTCTTTTAATTCTTATCGCACTCATACCATTTTTTATTAAGGGATTTTTTGAAAAAGGAGAAAGGGATGGATGCCTTTTTTTGAACAGGTGCAAAAACCCTCCTCTCTTCATTTTTACGGAAAAATGCTCTTTTGATGGAATAAAGGTGAAAGACCTGTCGGAAATGAGATGTGAGGGTGATAAAATTTTTGTGAAGGAAATCAGTGGAAAGGAAGGACTTTTATTCGGAAATAAAATTGATTTGAATGAGGCTGAAATTGATGAACTCATGGCAATACCTGGCATAGGATTTGAAACTGCAAGGGAAATAATTCAGTTGAGAGAGAAAAAAGGAGGCTTCAAAAACCTTGAGGAACTCCTGAAGATTCGTGGTATAGGAAAAAAGAAGTTAGAAAAATTGAGGAATTTTGTATTTATAGGAAAATAATCTCATTACATCAATTTTGGCAGTTGAAAAAGGTATTTGACCCCATCTTCTTCGCTAAAATTAAGAGAAAGGATGAAACTTTTTTTAATCCCGAGTTTATTTGATACCCTCTTTACCCTTTTAATGTCAGAAAGTGTGGGAGTTTCTTTTACTTCAAATGCTAATTTCTCACCCGAAGGCATCTTTAAAATGAAGTCAATCTCCTGCCCCCTTTTCTCAAAATAGAAAACCTCACCCCTATCTCTGAGTTGCGCATAAACAGCATTTTCAAAAATTGAACTTTCAGAGATGTTGTGTAAAAAAGAAAAAAAGCCTGTATCAATAAAATATATCTTCTTCTGTTTTCTTACCGACACATCTACTTCCCCCATTGCTCGCAACAGGGAAATTAAATAGGTTTTATTGAGAAATTCAAGATATTCAGAAATACTCTGCCTTGTCACCCCGAGCTCTACGGAGATTCTCTGAATATCTACTTTTTGCCCGATCCTTTTTGCTAAAAGAAAAATCAACTCCCTTACTACCTCATTTTTCCGAAAATCTCCAAGAGCCATCACCTCTTTTTGAAAATAGGAAGTAAAAATATCCCTTAACGCCATTCTTTTTTCCTCCTGGTCTTCCTTCAGAACGATTTCTGGCATTCCACCCCATTCAAGATATTCCTTCACAAGAGGTGCAAAAAGGAGATAGGTAAACTTATTTACCTTTTCATCAAAAGAGGGCAACTGGGCAGAAAATTTCTTGAACCAGAGAAATTCTTCAAAATCCAGTGGGTAGAGTTCAAAAACGAATTTCCTCCCAGCAAGGGATTCTGAAAACAAATTTTTTAGATAAAAACTTGCTGAACCGCTTAAAAAGAATTTGATCTGGTAGTGGTCATAAAAATACTTGATTATTGATGGTAGATTTTTGACCGTCTGAATTTCATCAAGAAATATGTAACCCTTCCTGGAAAAGTCAAAACCAATTCTTTCAAGATTAGCCTTGATAGCCGTATAACTTTCTTCTTTGAATATTCTCTGGTTAAGGGGATCCTCTAAATCAAGAAAAATTTTGTTTTCAGAAGGAATTTTTTTATAAAAAAAATTGAGGAGCGTGGTTTTCCCGACCCTTCTCATGCCCGTAACAATGATTGCCTCTTTGCTTTCAAGATATTTCTCTATCTCCTTAAAGAGTTTCCTCTCAATTATCATAATTCCAGCTTAACACAAAATTAACAATTATGTCAAATAAAAGTTTACATATTTACCTTTTATCTCTTTTTTTACATAATGGAAAGTTGACGAAGGGAGAAATGGCGATCTCCTTTCGTCTTTACAATTTCGCTTGACTTTTTAAAAATAGTTAATATATATTTTCACTGATGAAAAAATTTTAAAACAGAAAAGAGATGAAAAAAGTCGGAGAAGACCCATTAAGTAGCCCGAAATCTGAAAAAAAAAGAAGGGGGTTTAAATAATGAAAGTAATAAGTGAGGAGTCTTTAAAAAGAAAAAGACTAACAAACGGGGTAAGAACACTTGGACCGGTGGAACATCTTGAGGAGTATGTCCCAAAAGACTGGTGGAGGAGGATTTTCAACTCCTTTTATCTAAAGACGGACGGAGATGTGGTTGAAGATAGAGAGATAACTGCAAGGGAGGTAGATACAATTATTTCAATTCTCAACCCCTCTTATGAAGATAAAATCCTTGACCTCTGCTGTGGACACGGAAGACACTCGCTTGAGCTCGCAAGAAGAGGATTTCAAAATGTAGAAGGGCTTGACCGTTCTCATTACCTCATCCAGAAGGCGAAGATGAGTGCAAAAAAGGAAACATTGAATGTAAAATTCCGCGAGGGAGATGCCAGAAAACTTCCATATCCTCCTGATACATTTGACATTGTTTTAATCCTGGGAAACAGCTTTGGTTATTTTGACAGTGCTCAGGAAGACCTGAGGGTGCTGAAAGAAGTGATGAAGGTTTTAAAACCCTGGGGAAAGATTCTTATAGATGTTTCAGATGGTGAGTATCTGAGAGAGCACTTTCAGCCAAGGTCATGGGAATGGATAGATAAGAAACATTTTGTGTGCAGGGAGCGTTCATTATCCATTGACAGACAGAGGCTCATTTCAAGAGAAATTATTTCTCATGTTGAGAAGGGGGTAATTGTTGACCAGTTTTATGCTGAGAGGCTTTACACCAAAGAATCTCTGAAGGAACTCCTTGAAAAAGCAGGTTTCACAGATATCCAGTTTCATGGAGCCATTTCTCCAAATTCTAAGAGGAATCAGGACCTCGGAATGATGGAAAGACGAATAATTGTCACTGCTATTGCCAGGAAAAACTGGACCCCGGTAAAAATAAAAAAGAAAGTAGCAAAAGAGGTGGTAGTCCTTTTAGGAGACCCGTCAAAGCCAGACCCATTAAAGCCAAAGGGTATATTTGATGATGACGACCTTTACACAATTGACCAGTTGAAGGAAGCACTGAGGGAGATAGAACAGAAAGGATATTACAGGTTTACATATCTCACAAATCACGATACATTCATTCAGGACCTCATAAAACTTAAGGAAAAGGGAAAGGTGGATTTTGTATTCAATTTATGCGATGAAGGATATTACAATAATCCAAGAAAAGAACTTCATGTGCCTGCGCTCCTTGGCATTCTGAAAATTCCCTATACAGGAGCAAAGCCCCATTGCCTTGCCCATTGTTATGACAAATCTTTGGTAAGAGGAGTGGCAAGGGAAATGGGAATCCCCGTGCCGGAGGCTGTTGTGATAAAACCAGGAGATATGAAATTTCATCTTCCCTTTGATTTTCCTGTAATTGTGAAACCAAACTTTGGAGATTCAAGTTTCGGAATAACGCAGAAGAGTGTGGCAAAAAACCTTGAGGAACTTATTGATGCAATATCTGAAATAAGAGATAAATTCGGATATGACAAACCCATCTTAGTTGAAGAGTTTTTGACAGGAAAGGACTTGAGCGTTGGAATAATAGGTAATCCTCCCCATTCCTACACAATCCTTCCTATAATAGAAGAGGACTATTCTTCTCTTCCGCCAGACCTTCCAAAAATATGCGGGTATGAAGCAAAATGGTTACCGGATTCTCCATACGGGAAAGTCCAGTCCATTCCAGCGGTCCTTCCAGAGGAAACCGAAAAGTTTATAATAGAATGCTGCCTAAAACTTTTTGAAAGGTTTGAATGCAGGGATTATGCCCGTTTTGACTGGAGGCTCAACTCAAAGGGAGAGCCGAAACTTCTTGAAGTGAACCCCAATCCTGGCTGGTGCTGGGACGGGCACCTTGCGAAGATGGCAAAAATTGCAGGCATATCTTACTCAAGGATGCTTGAAATGATTCTTCAGGCTGCTGAACAGCGAATGCAACTTTCAAAGGAGGAAATAACCCTTTAACCCGAAAAACGACCCAAGACATTGAAACTCACCAGTATGTTGATAGGCTGAAGGAAGGCTTTAGGCTGAAGGCTTAAGGCAATAGGCTGAATGGATGAGGCACTTTTTTAAAAACAGGGGAGATTAAAACCCTCCCTTTTCGTCAATAATCTTCTCCCCTCTTGATAAGAGGGGGGACACAGGGGGGAGATGAAAACCCCTCCCTGCAACCCCTCCCCCGCCCTCCCCTTAAAAAGGGGAGGGGAAATGCAGGTAACGAGGTAGTAAGGTAAAAAAGAAGGGGAGGGGAAAACAAATCGGAAAAAGGAAGGGGTAAAGGAGAGAGATGAGATAATTTCTACCCAACCCTCCTTAAGCCTTCAGCCTTTTAAAGGGGGAGATTTTTTTGAAAAGGTTGATACCACTTATCTTATATGATATAATGGAAAAAATGGAGGTTAGAGATGGAGATAGTGGTTCAGATTATGTTCACCATCATAGGGGTAGTGCTTTCGGCATTTTTAGGGAAGCTTATTTCGCAGAATGGGAAGATACTAAAAAGAATGGAGGAAGGCTTCAGAATGATGGGAGAGAAAATGGATGAGGGATTCAAGAGAATGGATGAGGGATTTAAAAAGATGGATGAGGGATTTAAAGAACTTGGACAAAGGATGGATGAGGGATTCAGACTTATAGCCCTTCTCATCCTCGCAGAAACCCCTGAAGAAAAGAAGGAACTCGCAAGGAGGATACTGAGGGAGAAGGGATAAAATTCTGAAAGAGTTAATAGATGAAATTATTGTGGAATCTTTAAAAATCAAAACTATAACCTTCAGTCTACAGCTTTTCAAGGGGGGAGATGAAAAACCCTTCCCTTACGAAGGGAAGGAGCAAAAGAAATAGATCAATAATTTCTCCCCTACCCCCTTCAGCCTAAAGCCTATTCTCCAGCCATCAGCCTATCCTTACCACGGTGGCTCTGGGTTGCCTGTCCATTTTCCAGTGTTCTTTACATCGTGTTTGAACTTTGGCCAGGGAAGTAGGGATGGGGGAGGAACTGGTGAACCAGTTGAAAGGGCATAGATGTGAAAGTCGTTAGACCCTACAACAACCTCAAGTTTCCCATCATTATCAATATCACCGAGGGATGGGGAGGAGTCCACACCATTTCCTGTTGTCCAAGACCATAGTAATGAGCCATCCTCTCCGTTCAGGGCATAGATTTTATCAGACCCTACAACAGCCTCAAGTTTTCCATCATTATCTATATCCCCGAGGGCTGGAGAGGATACCACTGCACCACCTCCTATTGAATAAGCCCATAGTAAAGAGCCATCCTCCCCGTTCAGGGCATAGATTTTATCAGACCCTACAACAACCTCAAGTTTTCCATCATTATCTATATCACCGAGGGATGGGGAGGAGTACACATCACCTCCTGTTGTATAATACCATAGTAATGAGCCATCCTCTCCGTTCAGGGCATAGATTTTATCAGACCCTACAACAGCCTCAAGTTTTCCATCATTATCTATATCCCCGAGGGCTGGAGAGGATACCACTGCACCACCTCCTATTGAATAAGCCCATAGTAAAGAGCCATCCTCCCCGTTCAGGGCATAGATTTCACCGTAATTATGCCTTACAATAATTTCCAGTTTTCCATCGTTATCTATATCCCCGAGGGATGGGGAGGAGTCCACACTTCCTGTTAAATAAGACCATAATAATGAGCCATCCTCTCCGTTCAGGGCACAGATTTTACCGCTCTCAGACCCTACAACAACCTCAAGTTTTCCATCATTATCTATATCCCCGAGGGCTGGGGAGGAGTTCACCCAACCTCCTATTGAATAAGTCCATAGTAATGAGCCATCCTCTCCGTTCAGGGCATAGATTTTACCGTCATCAGACCCTACAACAACCTCAAGTTTTCCATCATTATCAATATCTCCGAGGGCTGGTGAGGACCACACCACCTCACCTCCTGTTGTATAGGACCATAATAAGGAGCCATCCTCTCCATTCACGGCATAGATATTATTGTCACAAGACCCTACAACAACCTCAATTTTTCCATCATTATCTATATCACCGAGGGATGGGGAGGAGAGCACATAACTTCCTGTTGTATATGACCAGAGGAGGGTTGGACCTGCACCACCCCCTCCACAATCCTGTGGGCAACTTGTTGCACTCTCCCCGGATTCACAAACTCCATTCCCACAAACAGCAGAACTTCCCTCCTGTTTCAAGCACATTCCGTCATAGCACTTGTAACCTGCTTTGCAGTCATAATCAGAATTGCATATTTTGAGTTCGTCGCCGAGATGGATGGAACAGCCAGTTAAAAAACAAAAAGCCATTAAAAAGCCAAATTTTCTCACCATATATCAACCCCTCCAGCAATTATTAAAGCGGGTGTGAAAGTCCCACCGAAATTGAACAGACTTATTCCAGCCTTCATCGCAAAATAGTATAGTTTCATCTTCAAGCCAATATCCCCTCCAAACATCCTGTCATTCACTGCAATTTTTCCATAGGTTTTATCATAGTTCATCCAGCCACCACCAAGCCAGAGGTCTGAGTATGCACCAAAAAGGAAATTTCTTTTTTTGAGGAAGAAGTAAGATGGTTCTAAATAAAACAGGAGGAATTGGGGCGATTCCCTTTCAAAATTTCCTGTGTATCTTATTCCAGAAGAAAGGGAGAATCCGTCAAGGGAGAAGAGGCTGGCTCCTGCTTCTATTGAAGGGGCTGGACCAGAAACTTCACTTATCCCGCCAAGTGGTCCATAAAGCCCTCCTGTGAGATAAAAATAACTTCCAGGGGTTCTTTTTTTACCCTTCTCCTCCAGTTTCAACCTGAATTCACAATCCTCTGTCTCACCCGCTTTAACATCAACCCTCTTTTTTTCCTCCTTATATCCCTCTTTCCTGACAACTATCAAATGCCTTCCAGGAGAAAGGCTGAAACTCTTATGAGATTTGCCCGCCAGAACCCCATCTATATAGACATCGCCAAAAATTTTATTTCCCTTTTCATCATATACATATACCCTGACCTCCCCTTCTTTGACAGGTTCTACTTTTGGAACCTCAACCGCTCCGAAAAGCTCTTTACAGGCATCCTTTGTCTTTTCAATAAGACCCTTGAAGGGACAATTCTCACACTCCCTTGACACAGATTTCTCAACACTGGCTGATGATGCGTCATAAAGAAGGAGGCTTAAGTAATAAACACCCTCTATAAACTCAATATAACCCACTACAACCTTATCAGCCTGAAGAACCCTTCCATACTCAACCGCACACTCAACATCCCCGCACTTGTTTGGGTCTATACCCTTATCGCGAAGGATGGCAAAGACATTCTCCTGCGTCATAACCCTGTAACTCGTTAACCTCGCTGCCTCCTCCATCACAATCCTTCTCAAAAAGTCCGTATTCACACTTTCAGGAACATCCTTTCCCCTTATGAAATTGAGAACAGCAATGTCTCCCTCCCTTTCTGTTGCAAAAGTTTCACCCTTCCTCTCAATTGCAAAAATTTCAAATGAGTGGCTCAATGAAAGGAAGATGAAAAAGAGGAATGCGAAAATTCTTCTCATAACTTTAAATTATCATAAAAAAATTAAAAATCAATTCCAAATTTCTTCCTTTTTCCTGTGTGATTAAAAAGTAGGAGATAGTTGCTCCGATTCAGGCTTAAGGCTTTAGGCTGAAGAATTAAGGCAATAGGCTGAATGGATGAGGCACTTTTTTAAAAACAGGGGAGATTAAAACCCTCCCTTTTCGTCAATAATCTTCCCCCCTCTTGATAAGAGGGGGACACAGGGGGGAGATGAAAAACCCATCCCAAAATAAATCGGAAAAGGGAAGGAGCAAAGGAGACAGAGCCGATAATTTCTCCCCAATTTTTTCAACTCCCCTCTTTCGTAAAGAGGGGTAGGGGGAGATTTTTTGATGAACCCCTCCCTCACCCTCCCCTTGAGAAGGGGAGGGAAATGAGTTCGGGAAGGAGTAAAGGAAACGGTTCAGCTAATTTCTCCCCCTTCAGCCTTGTGCCTGTTCTTCAGCCTATTCTTCAGTCTTTTAAAACGCATTTCAGCAAAAATTTCTTGATTTCTATTTTTTCCTGTTTAATAATTATTTCATGTGTGATTTCTGCGTCAAACATGGAAATGGTGGGAAGTGGTATGAAAATGTAGAGAATTACGCACGGAAGATGTATCGCATAAGAAGGGAGGGAAGTGGATTGCAGATGGGGGATGTCCAGAACATCATAGAATCCATACTTGATGAAGCCATTGAGGCAAGGGGGCTTTCTGACCCAAAAAACTATGAAGAGGTAAAGGCAAGGGTTGAAAGCATGATTCTTCCAGCCCATTTCGGACAGGTGGTAACCCTTGATGAAGTTGAAAAAATTCTGGATATTGCCTATCCAATCGCAAGAATTACCTGTATATGCAGAAGGAGGTCAAGGGGGGTTAAGGATGAAGAGAATTTCTTCTGCGTTGGAATAGGGGTTGGGATGTATAAATGGGAGAAATGGCCTGAAAACTACAGAGGCGGAATTCATTTTATGGGACCCAAAGAGGCGAAGGAATGGATAAGGGAGGTAAACAAAAAAGGAGCTGTTCATACATTCTGGGTCTTTGGAACTCCATACATTGGAGGAATATGCAATTGTGAGTATCCATCATGTATAGGAATGAGGATGAGGCTTGACTACGATGTGAAACTCCTGATGAAGGGTGAAAAGGTTGCCCAGATAGAGTATGAAAAGTGCAATGGTTGCGGAATTTGTCTGAGAAGGTGTCAGTTCGGAGCGATTACCTACGAGGTCGCCCTTGACAGGGTGAGTATAAATCAGAAGAAATGCTTTGGATGCGGTTTATGCGCTACAGCATGCAAACCCTCTGCAATAGTGATGAAAGAAAGGGTAAATATGCCCGGATTAAGCAGGGAATGGTAGAAATAAAAATTTCAAGGGAAAGATGCAAAAATCCTCTTGAATGTGCTTTGTGCTTGAGAGTATGTCCAACTGCGGTCTTTTACGCCTATCCACAAAATATGAGAATGTTTGAAGAAACCCCTTCTGAAGAATATGTCTTAACTCCGAGGTTTAAACTCCTCTGCACCGCCTGTTATGAATGCGTAAAGGTCTGTCCAAATAATGCAATTGAGGTAAAACCATGAAAGAGCTCGGCAGGGTAAAACCCGAAGAACTTTTTAAACTTGAAGGAGGAAAGAAGGAATACGATATTCCTCCTGAAATGGTTGAGGAATTCAGAAAGAATTTCTCCGGAGACGGGGCAAAGGGGATGGAACTCATTCATTCTCTATCTGAAAGATATGGTGACAGAACTTTTGAAATGGTAAAAAAAGTGGCAGAGAAAACCGGGATAAATTTTCCCCATCTATTCCAATCCTATGTGGAATTTTTGATTATCCTTGCGATAGGAGTTGAGAAATACAGGGTTAAAGAAAGCACAAGGAAAAGGCTCTTCATAGAGGTTCCTTCCTGTCCGCTTCACAATAAATGGTGTTCGGAATGTGAAAGGGCTTTAAGGAAGATAGATGAAATCTCAAGAGTTCAGACAAAACTCCTTCGCCAGAGCAGTCCAGAAAAATGTTCTTTGATTTTTGAATGCGAAAATGTTTAAAGGAGGAATTATGAAACAATTTGTGCTCATTTCTTTAGTCCTTCTTTTTACAGGCGAGGCAAAAGCCTTAAGGGTGAGCGTTCTACCATTTTCATGTGAGCATCCCCAGTGTGAGAGCAGTTCCGGCGCCGGAATGGCGAAGGCAATATCAAATGCTCTAAAAGTAAGAGGAATTGAGGTCGTTGAGAGATGGGGTGGACCGGATTATATAATTCAGGGAGAGATAAAAGACTTTGACCTTGAAAGTCCTGACGCTCTTGTTTCCCTTGAGGCGAAGGTAATTGATGCAAAAGCAGGAAAACTTATAAAAATTCTAAATGCAGATGGACATTCCTATGAGGTCACAGGAGGCATCTCCCTTCCATACGAATTTTTTAGATGGAGAGGCAAGCCAGGAGAAAATGCCATTATTTCTGCAGTAACGAATATGGCTGAAAAAATTCTGAATGCCATTAGCGATAAGGGACTTCAAAGTCCATCTGGCATTGATAGAGGAGGGGTTTTCCAGAAGGCGCAGTCTGGCGAGATAAAAGGAGGGGCAAGATTCGTCCCCGGAGAAAAAACCCTCTTCTTTTCAGACCTTTCTAAATACGAAATAGGAGATGTGCCAAAAGGGTTTAAGATAGAAGGACAGGTTGAGATTGCTGAATTCAAAGGGAAAAAATGGATAAGGGCAATTTCAAAGGAGGGCGTTATATCAATACCATTAAAACTTCAAGGGGACTGGTCATGCGAGATGAGTTATTACTGGGCATTCAAGGAAAGGGACCTTTCAGATGTTTACTTCGGAATAAAGGAAGGTGACCAGGAAAGGGCATTGCGTTTATGGGTGGGCTCTTATTGGGAATCTATGGAATGGAAAGAAAAAGAACTCAGTGGCTTCAGCTTTCCAACCCTTAATGAGAGCCACACCGTTTCATTTTCAAAAAAGGGAAACCTGTTCAGGATATTTATTGATGGGGTAATGGTTGTAAATGAATTGGAGGAAGAAAGCGGAATAAGGGGTAGTGAAATAAAGAAATCTGAGATTATATTTATAAAATTTAATAATGTTAAGCCCTCAGAGGGAAATGAATTCCTTCTCGGCGATATAAAAATAGCAGGATATAAATAATGGAAATTATATGGACTCCTGATAAGGACTTTCTTGAAAATTCTAATGTGGCAAGGTTTATGAGGAAGCATGGAATTTCTTCGTATAGAGAGCTTGTTAAAAAATCGCAGGAAGATGTTGAGTGGTTCTGGTCGGAAGTGGAGAAATGGTTTAACTTTCACTGGATGAAGCCATACGAAAAGGTCCTTGACACATCAAAGGGAATAATGTGGGCAAAGTGGTTTGTGGGAGGGAAAATAAACTTGACGGAGAATTGTGTTGACAGGCATGCAAAGAGCTGGAGGCGGAACAAACTTGCTCTTATATGGGAGGGAGAAGACGGAGATATATGCAGGCTCACATATAGAGACCTTTACAGAGAGGTTAACAGATTGGCAAACTCCCTGAAATCCATAGGCGTCAAAAGGGGAGATAGGGTGGGTATATTCATGCCGATGCTTCCTGAAGCGGTTATTGCTTCATTTGCTGTTCCAAAAATCGGAGGGATTTATGTTCCGATTTTTTCTGGGTTTGGACCAGATGCAGTAGCATCAAGGCTTAAGGACGCGGGTGCAAAGGTTTTGATAACCTGTGATGGATTTCTGAGAAGAGGCAAAAAAATTGAGCTAAAAAAAATTGCTGACGAAGCCTGTGAGATTGCAGGTTGTGTGGAAAATGTATTGGTTAAAAGGAGGCTCGGAATTGATGTAAAGATGAAAGAGGGAAGGGATTTGTTTCTTGACGAAATAATGATGTCCTCTTCTGAAAAACTGGAATGCGAGGAAACGGATTCAGAAGAGCCTTTCTTCATAGGATATACATCAGGAACAACAGGAAAGCCCAAGGGTGTAGTTCATGTTCACGGAGGATTCCTTGTAAAAATTACCGAAGAGGTTGCCTTCCAGGTTGATATGAGGGAGGAGGATATACTCTTCTGGTTTACGGAGATGGGATGGATAATGGGTCCATGGGAGACAGTCGGTGGATGCGCATTGGGTGGGACGGTATTTCTCTATGAGGGAGCTCCTGACTGGCCATCTCCGGACAGACTATGGAAGATGATAGAAAGGCACGGAATATCAATCCTCGGAATCTCTCCCACACTCATAAGGGCTTTGATGAAATACGGGGAAGAACCTGTCTTAAAACACGACCTCTCATCACTGAGGGTTCTTGGCTCAACAGGAGAGCCGTGGAATCCCGAACCCTATATGTGGTTCTTTGAAAAGGTCGGTAAGAGAAGATGTCCGATAATCAACCTCTCAGGGGGAACGGAGGTCGGTGCATGTTTCCTCTCTCCCCATCCTGTAGCCCCATTAAAACCGTGCACCCTTCAGGGACCAGCCCTTGGTATGGCTATTGATGTGTTTGATGAAAATGGAAAGCCTTTGAGGAAAGGAGTAGGAGAACTCGTTGCATTGAAGCCCTGGCCCGGGATGACAAGGGGGATATGGAATGACCCTGAGAGATACATAGAGACCTACTGGTCAAGATGGAAGGATGTATGGGTTCACGGGGATTGGGCATCAATTGATGAAGATGGTTTCTGGTTCCTTCACGGACGCTCAGACGATACAATAAAAATTGCAGGAAAGAGGATAGGTCCCGCTGAGATTGAATCCTCTTTGACATCCGACCCATCTGTCCTTGAATCCGCAGCAATAGGAGTTCCGGATGAAATAAAAGGTGAGGCAATAGTCTGTTTTGTTGTCCTTAAACCGGATTTTCAGCCCGATGAGGCAATAAAGGAAAGGCTCACATCCCTCATTGAAAACAAACTTGGCAAAACTGCGAGACCAAAGGAAATCATATTTGTAAAGGACCTCCCCAAGACAAGGAATGCAAAGGTCATGAGGAGGATTATAAGAAATAAGTATCTCGGAAAGCCAATCGGGGATACATCAACCCTTGAAAATCCCGAAGCAGTTGATGCAATTCCAACAATGAAATGATTACTTCAGATGACCTTGCCTTTTTATCCTGAAGAAATGCTTCCACCCGAATATGAGGGGATACTTTCTTTCAAGTGGTGTGAGTTCAATTTTTATCCCCTTCGCCCTCTCAACCTTTGAGATGAGATAATCAACATAGTTTCCAACAGTTAACATTCCCTTTGGCCACCTGTAAACGGAGCGTCTTTTTGATTTCCTCAAAAATTTTTCTATCTTCCTTTTTTCATTTTCTGAAAAAGAAACCCTTTCGTAGAATTCGTTAGAATTTTTTACAATCCCTTTTTCCCTTTCTATCTCTTCAAGTATAAGGGAGTAAACCCTTCTGTAAAAATTTTTTTCGGATTCAAAAAGCTCATCAATTTTTGTATCCCTCTCAACCCTGTAATCTCCGAGATAACTCATTGAAAGGGTTTGTTTTATGAACTCGTCAAGCCCGAACCTCAATGGAAGGAAATGCAATGCCATTTCCGCATTCATTCTCATGGACCGGTGATGAAAATGAACCAGCTCATCAACCTCTTTATCCGATGAGAAATACGGAAGGACTATTCTCTTCCCAAGCCTTCCGAAAATATACATATCAGGTGCTTCCGATGATGTATAAAGGTCAAGGTGTTTTTTTGAGATGAGGTTGAACTTGCACTGATACGATTTTCCATTTCTTTCTATTTTTAGGAAAAAAACGGTGGGAGGGAGAATTTTGCAAAGCAAAGAATGAAGAAATTTTTTGTCCTTAAATTTTTTTAAAGCATCTCTGTAGTTTTTCACCACCACATAAAAATCGGGATAACTCGTTTCCTTTTTTGTCAGTGGACTGATACAGGAGCCATAAAAAATAACGAAAAGAAGATTCTCTTCAAAGAGATTTTTAAAGTATTCTACAAAGGCATCTACCTCATCTGTCTTTTCAAAATCAAAAAGGCTTTTTCTTATCTCTTTTTCTATCTCCTTCATATCCTCAAAAATGTTATTGCTGGACCCTTAAGGATTTTTATTTCAAATGGACTATTCCTTTCAAAAACCTCTCCGTCCATTGCATATCCGGAGTCTGCACGCACGATGGTGGTTTCTGCGAGGTCATTGTATGATTTCTGCATTCTCATGAGCCCCTTTGAGAGAGCCCTTATTCTCTTTATTGCTTCCATTGCTGGTTCTGAAAAGACAAGGAGGTAATAGCCATCCTTCCATTTGTCCTCTTTGTAAAATGGTTCAAACCAGAGCACAAGTTTTGGAAATACAGAGGCGACAAGAAGGAGGCACTTCTTGTAAGGATACTTTTCTCCGTCTATTTCAATATCCACATCAATTGGCTGAAAGGCATCTATTGATTTTTTCGCTCCAACAATGTATCCACCTATAATGGATGTGGTTATATTGAATGCAGTTGAAGGAGATGGGTTTCCAGAGGCATAATAAAGTTTTGTTATTTTGTAAGGAAGCCCCATAATTACTGCGAATCCATACCTCAAAATTTTTCTTTCCTCTTCAATTAGTTTCAATATCCTGTTCTTCTTAAGCATGTCCTTCGGGATGTCAAGCCTGTGTTCAACCTGTTCAAGAAAGCTTTTAAGCCTCTGAATTGTTTGAATCTGGGAGCCCTTCACAGGAATGTTAGGAGCCGCGAAGTTCATAGTCCCACCTTTCAGAGGAAGGTAAATCGGAAAGTTTCCATTCTCTCCGTATATTGTGCACATCTCGGTAAGAATTGCGTGATGGGTTCCATCCCCACCGCTTCCCACAAGAAGGTCAAAGTTCAATTCCTTTATGTATGTTATTGCACTTCTCGCCTCCTCAATTGTCCATGTCTCAAATATCTCAGCAGAATTTTTTAGAATTTTGTAAACTTTATCCTTGTTTAAACCGCCGCTTCTATTCTTTCTTGCATTCTTGTTTATTATTACTGCACACTTAATCATTTTTGTATATCATAATGAAGATAGATTTCTTTTCAACATCCCCATTACTTTTTGTGCGGTCTCGGGCTGATGCAATCTTCAATGCTTTTTACCTCCTCTACCTTCTGTTTTATGATTTCGTTGATTTTTCTCAAAGGAGTAATACCATATTCTCATGGGAATTTTGAGGAGATTACTTTACTGGATCTTCATGGCTTTCATCAGATACATATACAACTGGGTCATCATCCTTCTCATAACAATAACATTTATAAGGGAGAAGGTTTGGAAGGTAAGCAGATGAAAATAGGAATAGTTACAGAGTATTACTATCCCCATCTTGGAGGGATAACAGAGAATGTTCACAATTTTTCAATTTATGCTATGAGAATGGGATGCTCGGTAACTGTCATAACATCCCATACAAAGGGAGAAGAAAGGATTTCGGCACCCTTTGAAATAATAAGGATAGGAAGAAGCTTTCCTATATATGGAAACGACTCAATAGGAAGGATTACCCTTGGAATTGATCTGGGGAAAAAATTAAAGAGAATTTTTGAGGAGAAAAAATTTCACATCCTTCACATCCATTCTCCTTTAACGCCCACCCTTCCTATAATTTCCCTGAGATATGCAAATTGCCCAAAAGTCGGGACCTTTCACACATATTTTGAATCTTCAAGGGGATACCGGTTGTGGAACAAGTATGTTCAAAGAATGATGGATTCCCTTGACGGAAGAATAGCAGTTTCAAAATCCTGTATAGATTCGCTGGAAAGGTATTTCCGAATCCCTGAGTATGAAATAATACCAAACGGAGTTAATACGGAGATATTCAGAAAGATGAATGTGAAAAGGGAGGGCAAGGTCATTCTTTTTATAGGCAGGTTTGACCCCAGAAACAATCTCCATCTTGTTATCCAGGCTTTCATCTCAATCAAAAAAGAAGTCCCCTCTGCTAAACTTTACATAATCGGATACGGGTATGGGGAATCCTATTATACAGGGCTTGTGCCGGAATCAATGAGAAGGGATGTAATTTTTTTAGGAGGTATGAATGAGGAAAGACCATACTATTACAACCTTGCTGATGTCCTGTGTTATCCTGTTGACAAGGCTTCATTTGGAATCACCCTTCTTGAAGCAATGGCATGCGGGATTCCTATGGTCCTTTCAGACATAACTGGCTTCAGACATATTGTGACAAATGGTAAGGAAGCCCTCCTGGTCAAACCGGATGTTCACGAGATAAAATCCGCAATAGTAAAAATTCTGAAGGATGACGCCCTAAGGAAGGAGATGTCAGAGAGCTGTTTGAGAAAAGCCCGGGAATACTCCTGGGAGAGTATTACGAAGAGAATTCTTGATTATTACGAAAGAATTCTTTTAAGGAAAGGAATTGCCGTTAAGGGTTAAGATAAGGGCAATTTTTATATTCACCATCTCCCTTTCAATTCTCCTTTTTCTTTCCTATCTCTCATATCTCAACGGATTTTTTCTTTTAATTTTGATTCCTCTCCTTATTTTAAGTTTTATCCTTTTGTATCTATTCGTTCCACAGATAAGGATGCCAGGAGAAGTAAAAATTGGAAAAAAAGGAAAGGTCTATTTGACCTTTGACGATGGACCATCAGATAAGTGGACATCAAAAATTCTTGACATTTTAAAGGAAAAAGATGTGAAGGCGACATTTTTTGTGGTAGGTGAGAAGGCTAAAAGATGTCCGGATATTGTGAAAAGGATTGTGGAAGAGGGACACGGAATTGGAAATCATACCTATACGCACAGAAAACTAACATTTCTTTCATACAAAGATGTATTTAATGAAATTGAAAGATGTGAAGAAGAAATTTTCAGAATAACAGGGAAAAGACCATATCTGCTCAGAACCCCTCATGGCTTCAGAAGCCTTTTTCTGCCATTAATAAAGAGGAAGAAGGGATTGAAAGTTGTGACCTGGACGAAGGGGGTGTGGGATACAGATGGACCCGGAGAGAAAGAGATAATGATGAGAGTTTTTAAGAAAGTTAAGAACGGAGAGATTCTTCTCCTCCACGATGGTAATGAAAAGGCAGCGCCTCAGGTTTTTTCCTGCCTTTCAGAAATAATTGATGAATATAAAAAAAGGGGGTTCGGGTTTGGAAAGGTTGAAGAGATATAAAAACTGGATTTTGAGGATATCCGTTGTTGTGGTAGTAGGACTTACTCTCTACATCTCCCTCAGGGGAACGGACTTAAAGGAAGTAGAAGCAGCAATGAAGAAGGTTTCGCCTTTTTCTTTTCTTATCTCTTTCTTCCTCAACTTTCTTGTAGTGTGCGCAAAGGCTGGAAGGCTTACGATTCTTTTAAGGGGAATTGAAAAAGGGATAAGATACAGAGAAGTCCTTCCCATTATTTTCCTTTCCTATTTCTACAACATGATTTTTCCCATGAGAGGTGGAGATATATTAGGGGTAATTCTTCTCTCAAGATTAAAAAACCTCTCAAAGGCAAATCTTTTTGGCGTTCTCGTTGTTGATAAATTCATAGACGGATTTGTTTTCTTTATATGTTCATTTCCCCTCATCTATTCTGTTTTTCCCTCAACCCATCCTGTAAAAGCCCTGTTTATCGTTCTTCTCCTTTTCATACTCTTTGTATCTATTGCAAAAATTTTCGGGAATAAAAAAGAAGGAATTTTAAAGAGGTTTGGAGAAGGCATGAATACAATTTTTGAGAAGAAGAGGGCTTTTCCTGCCATTCTTATGACTTTTCTTTCATGGTTTCTTCAGATTTCAATTGTTTATATCCTTCTTCTTAATTTTGGAAAAATAACAAAATGGTGGGCTGGTATATGGTTCCTTCTTGCCGTTAATCTATCAATTCTTACAGTTCAATCTCCAGGCAACATAGGAACTATGGAAGCAGGAGGAACTTATAGCCTGATGCTCATGGGCTATCCAAAAGAAACTTCTTTTTCCTTCACCATTCTTTACCATCTCGTAAACCTCCTTCCGGTTATCATCGCTGGAGGGATTATTAGCATTTATATGGGAACATGGAAGTTATCAAAGGAAAATGAGAAGAACAGGTAAAATGAAACAAAACTTCATCTGAAGATGTTTATAATTAAAAAGATGAGGAAAAAAATAATACCTTTTATGCTTCTTTTTTATCAGTTCTGTTATGCTGGAGAGGTAAGGTATGGATTCCTTACAGGAGGAAGGGGAGGTTATCAGGACACAGGGGATGTTCCTTTTCTTAAAACCTTTATGAAGGATGGTTATATACTGAAGGGGGTATTTATGGGCGATTTCTCGTTCATCTCATCCTTCCTTGATTTTGTTCTAAAAATTGACACGAAGGAGGTATCGGAGTCCACCATTGAGGATCTATGGGATGTAAGGATAAAGAAAGCATACTTGATAGATGAAATTTATATGGCAATAAAACCTGCTGACTGGATTTTTTTCTATCCAGGTAAAAAAGAAGTGGTTATTTTTGATGGCATAATCCTTCAGAATTACCTTACAGGATTTAGCTTCAGAATTGACCTTTATGAGGGTAAGGATATTCCCTTTGTTATTTCGGGAGGGATTTACAAGGCGGAAAAAAGCGAAGAACTCCTCGGAACGGATTCCTTTGACCCCATTGCATTTATATCCCTTGATTACCTCTTTAATCTTGCAGAGGGTTTATCCCTGTCATTTCTCTTTTTCAATGACAGGAGCAACTTCTTCGGAACGATGATGAACAATGCCCTTCAACAGATTCTTCTTCCAATTCTTGAATACAGAATAAAGATGGAGACAGATTTCAGAAAAAGGTACAGGATGATGGAAATGTATGAGAGAATAATAGAGGAACCGGTTAAGAATTCTGAAGGGAATCTATACTGGCTGAGTCTTAGCGGAAAAAAATATTTATGGAATTTTTTGCTAAAAGGAGGGTTCTCATTTGAGTTTGGAAACTCTGATGTTCGTTATATTGATATATTTACAGGATATGAAAAAAGAGTGGATATTGATTTTTTGGGATACGCAGGTTTTTTTAAATGTTTTTATAAAGGGTCAAGGAGGTTTGAACCCTTTATTTCATTTTTATACATGAGCGGTAATGAGGGCCCCTTTGATTTCAGTGATGAATATGAAAGCTTTTTGGGACTTTATCCATATATAACAGAGACATCCATTTTTTATTCTGGCGGGATAAACAGTCATTTCTCAACAGGTTCACTCTCACCTTCCGGAATTATGGCTTACGGAAGTATATCATTTGTCCTCGGGATGAACATAAAATACTTTCTAAATTTGGAACTCCTTCAGGCTTTTCTTTTCTCTCCAGTTTCACCGAAAAAAATTGGAGAGATAGAGGTTGGAAGGGTTTATGGATACGAAACGGATGTGATAATCAAAAAGGACCTCTATAAGTTCATAACCCTTATGGCTGAAGGCGATTTGTTCTTTCCAGGCGACTTTTTCACAAAAAGTGGTGTTATTTTCAGAATTCAGGGAGGAATTGATATCTCAATGTAGAAACAAAAAAGGGGTGAAGGTTGTTTAAAGATATAGAAGACAGGGAATTGATGATGAAGGTGAAAGAAGGAGATGAAGATGCCTTTAGAGTCCTCTTTGAGAGATACAGGGGGAAACTGATGAGATATATCTTTGGAATGATTGGTAATTATTCAGTTACAGAGGATATAGTTCAGGAGGTCTTCCTCAAACTTTTCCTTTCAAGAAAAAGGTATAAGCCTGTTTCTTCATTTCGTGCCTACATCTACAGAATTGCCCACAATACATGCGTGAATTTTTTGAAAAGCAGAAGATATAAGGAGCTCTCCCATCTTTCCATAGAGCGTGGTAATGGAAATGTCCCCCCTTCCTTTGATGAATCGGAGGAAGAAAGGGAGAGGATAGAGATTTTGAAAAGGGAGATGAAAAACCTTCCAGAAAAGCAGAGAACCGCAATCCAGCTCGCACTCCTTGAGGGTATGTCATACGAGGAAATAGCACAGGTGATTGGCTGTTCCTATAACGCAGCAAAAATCCTTCTGTTCAGGGCAAAGGAAAAACTGATGGAGAGGTTAAGAGATGAAAAAATGTGAAGAAATAAAAAGGTTAATTCCAGAAATTCTTTCAGGTGAGCTTCCCGAAGAAATAAGACTTCACATTGAGACCTGCGAAGAATGTAAAAAGGAATGGATGGATTGGATGGAGTTAAAGAAACTCTTCTTGAAATCGCTTCCCCAAAAGGAAATCTCCATAAGACCGGAATCTATTCTTTTAAAAGCAAAATCAGAGGAATACAAAAGGAAAAAGACGCTCAGGGTATGGATGTTCGCAGGGAGTTTTATCGCTGCTGCAGCACTGTTTCTTTTTGCCATTTTAAGCAGGAATTATGAAAAAATCTCTTTTGAGGACGAGATTGCTATATCTGAGGATATTGAGTTTTATGAAAACCTTGAGGTGTTTGAAAACCTTGAGGTATTTGAAAATCTGGGGGAGGAAAATGAAGGCGGATAAAATTTTTGCAGTTTTCTTATTCCTCGCCTCATTCCTTCCATTGCATGCTGAAGATAAGAAGGCTTCAGATAATATGGCTATGAGTGATGAGGAATTGCTTGAAATCCTCAATTACATTGACCTTCTTGAAAACCTTGACCTCATTGAGGAAATGGAGTTTATAGAAAATTTTGAAATTTTATATTTTCAGGAGGTTCTGGAATGAAAGCAAAACTCCTATCAATTTTTGTTTTATTTTTCCCAATCTCTGCAAACGCATCCCAAATTCTCAAGGTTGCTGGACAGATGTTCATAATGAGAGATGGGAAAAAGATAATGGTCTCTGAAGGAACGGAGGTTCAAACGGGTGAGAAGGTCTGCACGGAAGAAAACTCCTATGCATTGATATTACTTTTTGATGGAAGTGAACTTGAAATGAGACAATCAACCTGTATAACCCTTGAGGAATCTGAAGAAAGACCTGCAATCTCTCTATTCTTCGGGAGGATAATAAACAGGGTAGCAAAAATCTTCGGGACGGTTGAAAGATATGAAGTCCACACATTGACTTCTGTTGCTGGTGTAAAAGGGACTGTTTTCTCTGTTACTGCAGGTGAAGACGGAAGTGCAGTTTTTGAGGTGGATGAGGGAGAGATAGAGATTGAAGCGGAAAGTGACGAAAGTTATTCGGTGAAGGATAATGAAGCAGTTGAGGTGTCTGAAGATGGGAAGATTTCAAAGAGAAAGCCATTTTCCTCCGATGAAGAAAGAACGGAATGGCTGAAAAAAAGAAAGATAACCGATGAGAGGCTCCTGAAATTCCTTAAGAATCTTGAAAGGAGAAGAGAGGTTATAAAAGAGAGGTTGAATGAAAGCATTGAGAATCTGAAAAAACATATAGAAGATTTTGAAAAAATCTCAGAAGGGGGAGGCGATTTAGAGGAAATATCCCTTGCAATTGAAAGGGAAAGGAGAAAGCTGAGAAGGAGCCTTGCCCTTTTGAATGGCAATTTGAACATATCATTCAGAGTAAGGGAAAGACTTCTTGAAAGGGGGATAAGAGTATCTGAAGAAATTCCATTTGATGTTCTTTATGAAGCAAGAGAGAGGTTTAGAGAGGTCCTAAAAGACAAAATAGATACTTTGAGGAAGGCGAGGAGAATTGTGAGGATATCAAATGCGAAAAAAATATGGAATTCCCTGCCCGATGAGATGAAGGAAAAAATCAGGAAGAATTACAGGAGATGGAAGGAACTACCACCAGAAAGACGGGCACTGATCATTGAAAACTGGAGGAGGTTCAGAAGCATGCCACCTGAAAGAAGGAAGGAAATTATGAAGAACTATAAGAGGTTCAAGGAACTTCCTGAACCAGAAAAGAGGAGGGTAATTGAGGCATATAAGCACTGGAGAAATCTTCCGCCTGAAAAGAAGAGAAAGATAATAGAGAACTACAGAAGGTTCAAAAAACTGCCACCTGAAAAAAGGGAGGAAATCCTGAACAGGTTTAGAAGGCAGGAAGGAAGGCAGTGAAACATTTGATGAGGTTAAGATGTTATTTATTTATGAGAGCGCGCTCTCAAAAACAAAGTAAGGAGGTGCTGAGATGAAAAAGGTATTTTTAGCAATAGCTCTGACAGGGTTTCTAACAATGGGATGCGGGACATCTGAAAAAGGAGGAGCAATAGACGAGGATATTTCCTTTGAGTCCGCTGACATGGCAATTGAGGACATCTCTCCTGAAGACCTCTCTGAAGAAGTGTTCGGAGTTACCGCTTCTCCACCTGCCCTTTCACCTATGGCTGATTCATCTGGTAAGGGCATACTCATCCATCTTAATCCTAATAAGGTTTTAAAAGGCTGCAGGGTTCCAATTCTTAAGGTCATAGAGGGTCCTATTCATATAGGAAAGTTCTTCACACTCAATCCCCAACCCTGTGCAGAGGTTGTTGAGGAAGGAACCTGTTCTACTTTAAAAACAGGTGATGTATGCACAAGAACATTCACGCTTTCAGATTGTCCTCTTGGAGTCTCTTTACCCGGTGGAATTACCGATGTCATCACATTTACAGGCAGTCTCACACAGAGTGTAGAGATAAAAGGGGTAAACCAATTTGTTGATAGTGTAACTGCGGTTAATCTAAAAATTTCCTCACAGAACACAGGGGCGTATATTTCCTATGACGGTTTTGTTTCCGCAGATGTGACAGTAACCATGGATGGACACAAACTTGTGCTTTCTGCACGGAACCTTCGTGTTCAGGATTCTTCCGGAGCAGAAGGGATTGTAAACGGAACAAGGACGGTTGAGGTGATTAAAGATAAATCAATAAAAATATCAAATGCTGGAACTATAACATACATCTCGCCTAATAAAGAAGAAACCATAATAGAACTCCAGATGAGCAAAGATATATCAATAGATGGGGATGTAAAGACGATAACCCTATCGGATTCAATAATCACGAATGGGGTTGAAAGGGCAAGGGAAGGAACAATTACCATTACAAGGGAAATAAACGAGGGAGATGTTCTAAAGGAAATAGTTATAGACGGTGAGGAGACCCTTACAGGACCAAAAGGGACATTCTATGTAACTATTGATGACCTGACCCTTGACATCAACTGCTGGAGAAATCCTCGTGGAGGGACAATTACTGTGTCAAATGGAGAGAAGGAGATAAAGATAGTCTTCAAGGATTCCTGTTCCTGTGAGGCTACCCTTATCCTTCCGGACGGAACTGAAAAGCAAATAGATTCCTGTTCCTTGAGAAGAAATCTCTGCAGGTAGTTCCTATTTGGGGGGAAATTCCCCCCTTTTTCTTTTTTTCAATTTGTGATATCTTTATAATCATGGAAAAAAAGAAGGCAGGGTTTGTTGCTATTATTGGGAGACCGAATGTCGGAAAATCAACCCTTTTAAATAACATAATCGGAGAAAAGATATCAATAGTCACTGAAAAGCCACAGACAACAAGAAACAGGATAAGGGGGATAAAGACCATTGATAACGCACAGATTGTCTTCGTTGATACCCCTGGAATCCACAAGGCAATGAAAGGGTTAAACCTCTTCATGGTTGAAGAGGCTCTGGAGGCAGTGGACGAATGCGACCTCGTCCTTCATATGGTAGAGGTGTATCCAAAAATAGAAGAAGATGGAAATGTGTGGCATGGAATTACAGAAGGCACCTTATACATAACAGAACTTCTCAAAAAAAGAGGGTTTTCCCCAGAAGGAAAAAAGGCATTTCTCCTTATAAACAAAATAGACCTCGTGAAAAAAGAGCTCCTTTTGCCTGTAATTGAAAAATTCAATTCTTACAATGTGTATTCCGAAATAATTCCTATTTCAGCTCTCCACGGAGATGGCATTGATTTACTATTAAAAAAGATAGTTGAATACCTTCCAGAATCCCCTCCATTTTACGATGAAGGTGTAACGACCGATCAGCAGTTGAACTTCAGGCTTGCAGAGATTGTGAGAGAAAAAATCTATGAACTCCTTGAAGATGAAGTTCCCTACTCAACAGCTGTCCTTATAGAAGAAATAAGCGAAAGGGAAAACGGAATGCTTTATATAAAGGGGGATATATACATTGAAAGGGATTCGCAGAAGGGAATTTTGATAGGGAAGGGTGGGAGGATGCTGAAAACCATAGGGACAAGAGCCCGTCAGGAGATGGAACTTCTATTAAACAGAAAAATCTACCTTGACCTGACAGTAAAAGTCAGAAAAAAATGGACAGAAAAGGAAGAAGACCTCAAACGCCTCGGCTATTCAAGGAAGTAAGATTTTTAAAAATCTCAAAGATTTTTTTTCAATTCTCTGGGATTTAAGTCATTACATATTTCTCTATAATTTCGTAAAGGTCAGTGTTCTTGAACGGTTTTTTTAACCTGTCAATCGCGCCCATAGAAAGGGCTTTCTGTATAAGAGACTCATCTGCCTCAGAGCATACCACAACAGGAAATGAAAGGTTTATCCCCCTTTCCTTTACCTGCTTTAAGAATTCTATTCCATCCATAACAGGCATCATTATATCCAGAAACACCAATACAAATTCTTCCCCTTTCTGAAGAAAGCTTAATGCCTCTTCTCCGTTGTAAACCGAGACGCATTCTATTTCCGGATATCTTGAGGTTATAAACTGATTTATAAGAGCATGCACAACTTTTGAATCATCCACAATCAATATTCTCTTATTACTCCATTTCTTCATCTTTATGATAAAGAATCCTCTGACATCTCGGGCATATTATAATTTCCTTCATTTTTAAAACTTCATTGTAAAGTTGAGGGGGTAAACTTATGTAACATCCCAGACATACTCCATCCCTTGTCTCCACCAGACATGGCGTTCCCTTCCTCGTCCTTATAAGTTGATATTTTCCAAAAACAATCTTATCAATCGTTTTAGCAAATTCCTCCCTTTCTTTTTTCAAATTTGTGTACTTGCTCATAATCTTGGAAAGTTCACCTTCTGCTGTGTTTTTCGTTTTTGCTATCTTCTCTTCTATTTCCGAAATCTCCTTTTCCACCTGAGAAAGTTGATTCTTGAGCCCATCTATTTCCCCTATAAGCTCAATAATCTCCTCCTGAAGTTTTTCATTCGCCCTTTTTGCTTCCTGAATTTCTAAATGTAAAGCCTGATATTCCCGATGCTTCTTTATCTCTTTCAGCCGGGCTTCCCATTTTCGGACTGCTTCCTGTTCTTTTCTTAACTCCTCTTCTTTCTGTTTCTGAAGTTCATTCTTTTCGTCTATTATTTTTTGAAGTTCAGCCCTCCTTACCTGTTTCTCCCGGAGAATGGCTTCGTATCTTTTTAATTCCTCTTCTAAGGCGACCCTTCTTTTGGTAAGCTCGTCAAGTTCTATATCATATTTCTGGAGCTTTAGAAGTTTTTGAAGCTCTTCCTTAAAATTCATATCCTGTATAAATAAAAATTAAAAATAAAAACCTTTTCATCATTTTCGCCTGGGCCCACCTGGACTCGAACCAGGAACCTGTCGGTTATGAGCCGACAGCTCTGCCAATTGAGCTATGGGCCCTATCACTTCTTAATATTACACCAAAAATCCCTGTATGCAAGTTTTTGTCAAAATTTTTCTGAAAATATCCTGTCGAAATTTTCCGGTATCTTTTTGAGCTCATTCAATAAAAGGTTTTAGATACTTTGCCCTGTTCGGCTGTCTGAGCTTTCTCAAGGCTTTCGCCTCAATCTGCCTTATCCTTTCCCTTGTGACATCAAAATCCTGTCCCACTTCTTCAAGAGTGTAATCTGATTTTTCTCCTATTCCAAACCTCATCCTTATAACCTTTTCTTCCCTCGGGGTAAGTGTAGCAAGGACTCTTCTCACCTGTTCCTTCAAGCTTGTTTGCATGACCGAATCTAAGGGAGAAGGAGTTTTCTGATCTTCAATAAAGTCCCCGAGGATGCTATCTTCGTCGTCTCCTATTGGCATATCAAGTGAAACAGGTTCTTTAGCAATTCTCAAAATTTTTCTAATCTTTTCAACAGGCATACCCATCCTTTCCGCCAGTTCCTCAGGAGTAGGTTCTCGTCCCATTTCCTGCACAAGAAGGCTTGAAACCTTTACAATTTTATTTATTGTTTCTATCATGTGAACGGGAATTCTTATTGTCCTTGCCTGGTCCGCGATTGCTCTTGTGATAGCCTGCCTTATCCACCAGGTAGCGTAGGTGCTGAATTTATATCCCCTCTGATACTCAAATTTGTCTACTGCTTTCATAAGTCCTATGTTTCCCTCCTGAATAAGGTCAAGGAAAGAAAGCCCTCTTCCTATGTATTTTTTGGCTATGCTCACAACGAGACGAAGATTTGCTTTTACAAGCTGATCCTTTGCAGCCTTTGCGGTTGCCTCTCCCTTTTCGTATTGTTCAAGTATGGAACAAAATACATCATGGGGGGCTCCCACTCTTTTTTCTATTTCTTTCATATTTTTCTGAAGTTCGGCAATTTCGTTTTCTAATTCTTTTACATCGTCAAATTTGATGCCAAGTAACCTCCCTGCCTGTGTATTCTTCAGTTTGCTTTTTTTGATTTGAGAGATTGCCTTCTTTATCTCGGGCAGTGTTTTCTTAAACCTTGCTTCTATTTTTTTAATTTTATCCTGAACCTTTTTTATCTCTTCCATTTCCTTCTTCATCTCGTTCTTGATGCCGTTGAGGAAGCTTGTGGAAAAGCTAAGCCTTTTCATTATCTCTATTATCTTTTCGTCTATCCTGGCAACTCCCTTTTTAAGTTCGTCTATTTTGGTCTTTTCGCCATCCGAGCTCAGCATTTTTTCCTTCTTTCGCAGAAGAGAGCTCAATTCTTTGAGTTTTGAAATTATATCTCCTGCCTTTTCTTCAAGTTCCTCTTCGTAATCGGTTATCATCTCTTTCAGTGCGAGTTCATCGTTCTCTATTTTTTCAAGATGGGAGAGCAAATATTTTAGAGACATGGGAAGTGAAATTATCGCTTTGATAATTTCGGTCTTCCCTTCTTCAATCTTCTTTGCCAGTTCTACCTCTCCTTCCCTTGTGAGGAGTTCCAGTTTGCCCATCTCTTTCAGGTAGAGTCTGACCGGATCTCCTCCGCAAAGCTCCCACTCATCTTCTCCCTCTTTCTTCTTTTTTATTTTCCTCTTCCTCCTTGTATCAATCACTCCTATATCCATTTCCTCAAACATGCTGAGGACGCTGTCTATCTTTGAAGGAGAGAAAGACTCTCCGTTTATAAGGGGTGAAAGGTCATCAATGGTTAAATATCCCTTTTGCTTTCCGAGTTCAATTAACCTTTTGATTTCTTGGTTGAAATCCTTCATCCCGCCCATTCTATACTCCTCCTTTTGCTTTAATTATTTTTAAGCTTCTTATTAATTCCTCCTTTTTCTTTATCAAATCGCATGGCACCTCTTTTCCGCATTTTTCTATTTCTTCCTGAAGGCGCCTTGTTTCTTCCTCAATCTTCTTCCTTCTTATCCCCTTGAGGCAGTTTCTGAATATTTCTGACTCATCACCATATAGAGGGGTTTCATCCATTAATATTGAGATATATGGAGAAGGGTCATGCCCATTTTCTAAAAGATTCTGGATGCAGTCTTCGGGAGAAAAACCGTTGATCAGCGATTCCACAAAAATTCTGGTAGGTTCTGAAAAGTTTGGAAGGGATTCCAGAAGTTCGTTTTCATTACATTTCTCCCTTGATTTTAAAAGAATCTTGAGGAGCCTAACCTCCAGAGGTGAAATTTTTTCTTCTAATTGGACAGGTGAGGCACTCATTTTTTCGCTCTCCCTTTCTATTTCTTGTAAGAGAATTTTTGATATGGAAAACTTTTCTCTTACCATCTCCATATAATGCTCCCTTTCTATAGGGCTATCTATTTTCAAGATAGATAGAACCTCCTCAATTCTCCTCCTTTTTGTCCTTATATCTGATATATCCTTTGCCTTTTCATCTATAAATACCTCTATGAGGTCCTTCGGAGAGGAAAGGATAGACCTCACCGCATCTGCTCCCTTTTCCTTCACAAAATCATCAGGGTCGTATCCATCGGGTAAAAAGACACAGAACGGTATGAGGTCCACTTTCAAAAATGTCTCTATTGCCCTGAACATGGCATTTTTTCCACCCTCATCACCGTCAAACATAAGGACAATTCTTTCTGTAAGTTTCTTGAGAATTCTTAAGTGCTGTTCTGTAAGAGCTGTTCCACAGGTTGCAACTGCATTTTTTATACCATTTTTGTGCATGCCTATAACATCCATATAACCCTCTACTACAACCGCAAACCCTTCCCTCTTTATTTCCTCCCAGGCTCTATTTATTCCAAACAATGTCCATGTTTTTTTATAAACAGGGGTTTCTGGAGAATTGAGATACTTCGGCTCTTCTCCGTGAAGAGACCTTCCAGCGAAGCCGAGTATTCTATTTTTTTCGTCCATTATTGGAAAAATTATTCTATCTCTGAAAAGGTCCCTTGCTGTGGAATCGTATTTGGTTACAAGCCCAGCCTTTAAAATCTCCTCTTCCTTAAACCCCTTTGAAAGAAGATAGTTTAACAGGCTATTTTCTGCTTTTTTGGCATATCCCAGCTTCCAGAGTTTTATGTCAATTTCGTTCAATCCCCTCCTTTTCAGGTGTTCCAATGCGAAGGTTCCTTCCGCTGAAAAGAGATTTTTTGACCAGTGCCTCTCCGCTTCTTCATTTATTTCAAAGATTCTGTTTTTTTCCTCCTTTTTTGATTTTGCTTCTGGAGACATAAAATTTGGAGGAACTTCAAGTCCGTATCTTTCTGCAAGTTCAACCACTGCTTCTCTAAAATCCATTCCTCTGTGGTCTTGAAGGAACTTTATGACATTTCCTCCTTTTCCGCACCCGAAGCAATAATAAAAACCTTTATCAGGGCTAACCGTAAAAGATGGTTTCTTCTCGTAGTGAAATGGACAGAGGGCAACATAGTTCTTCCCTCGCCTCTTAAGGGTTATGTAATCCGAGAGGACTTCTACTATATCCGCCCTCAGAAGTAGGTCTTTTAAAAAGTTCTCTCCCTTCACCATGATGGGTTTATAGGTTTAGACACTTTATCTCATCTAAAGGTTTCTTTCAACCCTGATGAACCCTGAAACAGGAAGGATGTCAATCTTTTCTTTTTTTCTTATGGTGTCAAGCAACAGGTTAAGTCCAAGGGAGTCACTGCTTATATGCCCTGCAATCACAAGGTTCATATTGTGCTTTTCTATTTCCTTAAAATGCTCATCGCTCATGTGCATGGCAACTATGGTTCCAACCCCGGCAGATGAAAGTTTCTCAAGAATCTCTTTGCTTCCCTCTGTTCCACCTGTCATATCAACAAAAACCTTTCCCGCCCTATCGTTTTTTCCTCCTATGAGAATCTTCGGAGGGGCTCCATTTTGAGCAGATATCTTATATTCGGGAATTTCAAGGAGTATATCAATTATGTCCTTAAGTGTTCTTGGTTTTTCACTGTCAAATTTTTCCTGTAAATAGGAAGCCACAAAGTTGTCAGCAGGAGTATGGATATTCATGAATGGAATTTTGAGAAGCCTTGCAATATAAACTGCCCTTTGATGGTTCATGGGCATAAGCCTTCTTTCAACCTCTTTAATCCTTTTTACAGTAAACTTTTCCGCAACATTTATAGGAACCCCCAGTTTCGCTGCTATGTCAGCATGCATCATCATCACGTCTCCCAGACGAGCGTATGCTATTCCTTCCGGATGATGGGCAACTGCAGCATCTATTTTTTCTCCTTTTTCTCTCAACCTGTCAAAAAGAAGAAGTTCCGGGGCTTCAACATCAATTCCTACCATGATGGAATGAATCTCCTCCTCCCCGCTTCCGTTCAGGATTCTCGTATCCGGATATGGATTCTCAAGCCTCTCTTTATCAAAAATCTCCTTTTCTTTTTCGTCAAGTTTTTCAAACTCTGCCTTAGCCTCATCCAGAATTCTTTTTATCTCATCCTCACCCCTCGGGTCCTTTTCTTTTCCCAGTTCAATAGCAGTTCTGTAAAAATCTTTGAGTTTCATACCCTACTCCTTCTTTGAAAGGATTTTTTCTGCTATCTCTTTTACTCTCCCTCCATCTGCCTTTCCCTTTAACTCCTTCATTGCCTCTTTCATAACCTTTCCTATATCAGATGGAGAAGAGGCTCCGATTTTCCTGATAACCTCTCTTAAAAAATTCTCAATCTCTTCATCGCCCATTTCCGGTGGAGCGTAACCCTCAAGAACCTTTATCTCCTGCCTCTCCTTTTCTGCGAGGTCATTCCTTCCACCCTTTTCAAATGCCTCTATTGACTCCTTCCTCTGCCTTATAAGTTTTCTTATAACTGCCACCACATCTCCATCTGAAAGGGGACCTCCCTTTTCTACCTCCGCATGTCTGATGGCTGTCTTTAGCATCCTCAAAGCCCTCACCGCAGGCTCATTCTTTTCCCTCATTCCTTTTTTCAAATCCTCTTCAATTCTTTCCTTCAAGGACATCTCTTCTCCTTTCCCCTTTAAGGGAATAAATAAAATCTCCTCCCCTCCTTAAAAGTGATTAACTATTCCTCTATGGGGACGCTCGTATTAACCTTTACACTGCTCCCATCAATTTTCAGATCCGCCTGGACATCAACCTTTCCATCGCACTGCTCATGGAATGTGAATTTTATTGTTCCATCCGCCTCGTCCGAATCTATTTCTATCTCAACACTTCCTGAAGTTGGGTTTTCACATACCTGATTGTCCTGAACCACATCCTTGATTGTGATGGAAATTGAACCCTCATCAGAGGATAATTTTCCATTTCCATTTAGAGTGATTAAATTGTCGGAATCGTCTTCTGGTGTTTCTCTTGCATCTGTGGAAATATTAAGGCTGAAGTCAGCGGAATAGTTTCCATCCTCATTAACTCCTTTTATTTTTTCTGCTGTAATCGTTGCATCCCATCCTTTATCTGTCTTTTGAAGGTCAAGGCTTAATGTTCCAGATGAAATTTTGTTCCCCTTTTCTTCAAAGTTTTCAAACTCTGCTGTTGCGTGGACAGAGGTTGAAGTTATGTGACCGGAAATCGTAATTTTTCCTTTCCTCAATATCCCATCATCACCTGCACATCCCTCTCCCCAGTCAAGGGTGAGATTTACATCGCATCCATCTTGAGATTGGCAATCACCCTGAAGATCAAGCTGAAATACAGGGCACTGGGAATTCTGCTGGGCTTTTAGTGGTGAGCCCTGTGAAAGCATTCCCCCTATCTGACTGAACAGTTCAATCGCACCGAAAGCCATATCCACCATTCCTTTAGTAGCATCAAGAGACACTGCTATCTTTTCATTTGCTATCTCCTGTTTCTGTTCGTCTGTCAATCCACCACCTCCGCCCCCTTCTTCTCCACAGGCTCCTATAAGGAGTCCAACCGCAACCACCCATATCCATTTCTTCATTTTTTCACCTCCTTAAATTTTTTTTATTTTACCCCCTTAAAAAACAAAAGTCAATTGCGGGTGAAAATAGGAGAGATGATTACCAGAATATTACCTGATTTATGACCTCTGCCTTCTTCAGGATTTTTTCAAACTCCTCTTTTTCCTGAGGATTGAGAACTTCAACCTCTGTCCACTCACTTCCATCTTCATCCCTTTTGTATCTGAATTTCCTTATCTTCCCAGGAACCAGGGCATATCTACATCCACCCATACCACAGCAGGATGTGTCAACTATCGCATGTCCTATAATCACAAGAACCTCACCATCTTTAAATTTTATTTTCTTCTCCTCCTCAACCTCATAAAACCCTGAAATGAACCTTATCTCCTTTCCAGCTTCTATATGCTTATAATCCTTTATCATCTCTTCTCCTTTCTTCCAATATCTTCTGCTGCAATCATACCACTTACTGCAGACTGAACAAGTCCCCTTGATACACCCGCCCCATCCCCAACGATATAGAGATTTTTTATGTCCGTCTCCATCGTGCTTTTTAACTTTATCCTGTTTGAATAGAATTTCACCTCAACTCCATAAAGTAAAGTATTTGGAGATGAAATTTTAGGAACTACTCCTTCCATTGCGGAAATGGTCTCTTTTATGTCATGAAGGATTCTGTATGGGAGGACGAAGCTCAAATCTCCAGGGGTTGCTGACTCAAGGGATGGCTGAAAGAGATTCTTTCTTATCCTTTCAGGGGTTGACCGTCTTCCATAAAGGAGGTCTCCATACCTCTGCACAATTACAGTCCCTCCGAGGATATTGGCGAGGGATGCTATGTATTTTCCGTAGGAAATCGGGTCCTTGAAAGGATGGGTAAAGGTTGTTGAGACGAGCAGGGCAAAGTTTGTAAGTTCTGTCTTTTTGTTTTTGAAACTGTGACCATTGACTGTGATCAATCCGTCTGTCTTCTCAAGGACTACCTCTCCATAAGGATTCATGCAGAAGGTTCTCACCTTATCGTTAAATGTTGGCGTAAAATAGATGAGTTTTGCCTCGTAAACGAGATTTGTAATTTCTTCCATAATGACCGCAGGAACTTCAACCCTTACCCCGATGTCAACAGGTGATGGAACGGATTCAATTCCAAGCCTTGAACACTCCTTCATCAGCCATTCGCTCCCAACCCTTCCCGGAGCAATTATCACATACTTTCCATAAACACTTTTTCCATTAACTACTACACCTCTTGCCTCCCCATTTTCTACAATAATTTTCTCAACTGGAGAATTCGGACGAAACTCACACCATTTGTTCGCATCCTCCCTTATCTTATAGAGTATTTCCCTTGCCAGTTCTGTGCCGAGGTGCTTCAAAACAAGGGGGACATATATCATTCCCGCCATTGTTGCCTTTTTCTTGAGCCATTCCTCCTTTTGAGGATTTCCTCCGTAAGTCTTTAGAGGGGCTCCGTAATTCACAAAGGTTCTGTCAACCTCATCAATCATCTCCTTGATTTTTTGATGGGAAAGGTAATCGGTTAGATTTCCACCTGCCTCGGGAGATAGAATGAGCTTTCCATCGCTAAAAGCCCCTGCTCCTCCCCATCCCCTCAAAACCTCTTCCTTTCCTCTTTCCTTTATATCCTTTCCTGCTTCAAACAGAACCACATCATTTATGCCCAGCTCATTGAGTTTTTTCACAGCGAATATACCCGCTGGACCGGCTCCAACAACTATAACTCTGTATTTACTCAAATGGATTACAGGCTTACGGAGAGGGTGGGATTCGAACCCACGAGCCCCTTTTGGGGGCTACACGGTTTCCAGCCGTGTTCCTTAAGCCACTCGGACACCTCTCCATCTTTTTAAATATATCATATTTTCTTCTCAAACTCCAATCCCCTTACTATGGACATTCCAATGGGGATATAGCTCAATACTGCGAGGATGGCGGATAAAATGGATATGTAAAGGAATGAGGTTTTCAAAATTTTTGTTGGTCCTGAACCATTTACAAAAGCATCAACCATCACGAAAAGAAGGTATGTCCCCTCAAGGAACATTGCGGATTTTCCCGCAAATGTGGGATTTATCGGGACATTCCTTTTTATTAGATACAAAATTCCAATAGAAAGGGCAATGAACAAATCCTTTCCAACAAGAATGAAGCATGCCCATGAGGGAATAAAACCCTTTAAGGAAAGAACCACTATAGTTGGCACCATGAAAATTTTGTCTGCTGTTGGGTCAAGGAAGGCACCTGTTTTTGTGACCATGTTAAACCTCCTCGCAATGAAGCCGTCAAGGAGGTCTGTAATCCCGCCGATGAAAAATATATAAAATGCAACATGCATCCTCTCTTTAAGAACCTCAGTAACTATGAATGGAACAACCACAATCCTCATTGATGTCAATAAATTAGGTATTGTTATTTCATTTCTTATTCTCACCTCTCACCTCTTCTCATTTCCCTCTCCATATCCCTTCTCTTTATCTCCTCCCTCCTGTCAATCAGCTTTTTTCCCTTAACAATCCCTATTTCAACCTTTGCCCATTTCCCGTCCTTAAAATATATGGACAATGGAATAGCAGTGAGCCCCTTTGTCTTTATCTTACCCATCAACCTGTCAATCTCCCTTCTTTTTAGAAGGAGTTTCCTCTCCCTTTTCGGGTCATACTTCTTATTCGACGATGCATGATAGGGGCTTATGTGGACATTCAGCATGAAAGCCTCTCCATTGGAAACGGTTATGTATCCATCAGAAATATCAACCCTCCCTTCCCTCAACGACTTCACCTCTGAACCTGTGAGGACAATTCCTGCTTCCATCCTCTCAAGGATTGTGTAGTGATGGGAAGCCTTTCTGTTTGTCGCTACTACCTTTTTCATCTTTTAAGATTTTCAAGGATTTGGGGGAAAATCTCTCCTGCTTTTCCATTTATTGATACTGTAACAAGCTCGGAAACAGGGGTTTTATCCAGGTTTATCTCAATCACAGGTTTTCCACGGGAAAGAACGATATGGACAAAGGATGCGGCAGGCTGAACAACTGCCGATGTTCCAGCAGAAATGAAGACATCGCATTCGCTCAGGGCAGAATAAGAAATCCTGAGGGCGTCTTCTGGAATTGCCTCGCCGAACCACACAACTCCTGGTCTCAGATACCCTCCACAGGATGGACAAAGGGGAGGCAATTTTTCGTGCTTCTCATAAAAGAACCTCTCAAATTCACACCTCAAACACCTCTCCTTCCATATATTTCCGTGGAATTCAACGACCTTTTTGCTCCCAGCCTTTGAATGGAGTCCATCAACATTCTGTGTTATCAGAAGAAAATTCTCAAAAATTTCCTCCATCTCTTTTATCGCCAGATGAGCAGGGTTTGGAGATGCCTTTCTTATTATGTCCCTCCTCCATTCATACCACTCCCAGACAAGGACAGGGTTTTTCATAAAGGCGTATGGTGTGGCAAGTTCCTCGGCACGAAAATTCTTCCACAGTCCGTCTTTTCCACGAAATGTAGGGATACCGCTTTCCTGCGAAACTCCCGCCCCTGTAAGGACAACAGGAAAGGATGATTTTTTTAGAATCTCTACCGCCTTTTCTATTTCTTCTTTCACTTCTCCCCGAAAGCCCTTTCAAAAATCACCGAGATATTTTTTATAAGCCTTTCTTCTGAGAAAAGTTCTTTTATTTCTTGAGGAGAGATGTAATTCAAAAGTTCATTGTCTTCAAGGAGGAGGTCCATAAAATTTCTACCTGTCTCCCAGCACTTCATAGAATTCCTCTGGACAATTTTATATGCGGTATTTCTTGTAAGTCCCCTTCTTATAAGTTCTGTAAGGACGGTTTGAGAGAAGACAAGCCCCTTTGTTTTCATAAGGTTCTCCTTCATCCTTTCGGGATAAACGACAAGCCCCTTGAGAACCTCTTTTAATCTGTTCAGCATAAAATCAACGAGGGTTGTTGTGTCAGGAGCTATGATTCTTTCAACAGATGAATGGCTTATGTCCCTTTCGTGCCAAAGAGCCATGTTTTCAAGTGCAGAAAGGAGATTAGCCCTTACCACCCTTGCAAGTCCGCACAGGTTTTCCGAAAGAACCGGATTCCTCTTGTGCGGCATCGCAGATGAACCCATCTGCCCTTCTGTAAATGGTTCCTCTACCTCAAGCACCTCCGTCCTCTGAAGGTGCCTTATCTCAAGGGCAATCCTTTCAACAAATCCGGCAATCAGAGCAAGGACTGAGAAGAATTCCGCGTGCCTGTCCCTCGGAACAATTTGGGTTGATACAGGTTCTACCTTCAGACCTAATTTTTCAAGGACATATTTTTCAATCTCCGGCTCTATGTTAGAGTATGTTCCAACTGCCCCCGAAATTTTTCCGTAGGAAATAACCTCCTTTGCCCTCCTTATTCTTTCCAGATTTCTCTTTCCTTCCTCATACCAGGATGCGAACTTCAAACCGAATGTGATTGGCTCCGCATGGATTCCGTGCGTCCTTCCCACCATGATTGTTTCTTTGTATTTCAACGCCTTCTCTTTTATCACCTCAAGGAGTTCAATGAGGTCATTTTCTATTATCTCTGCTGACCTTCTCAGCTGGATGGCAAAGGATGTGTCAAGGATGTCCGAAGAGGTGAGACCGTAATGGATGAACCTTCCGTCCTCGCCGAGGGGTTCGGAAACCTGAACCACAAATGCTGCCACATCGTGTTTTGTCTTTTTTTCTATTTCCTTGATTTTTTCCGGGTCAACCCTCGCATTCTCCTTTATTTTCTTCAAGGAATGGTCCGGGACAATTCCAAATTTGTTCAAGGCTTCACACACTGCAATTTCTACCTCAAGCCATATATTGAACTTCGTCTCCTCACTCCACAGGTTTTTCATTACCTCTCTCGTATATCTTTCAATCATCTCTACCTCCTTTTTAGATTTTTGCCTAAATCCATTTATCCTTCAAGGCTTTGTCCGGGTGTTTGGGGCTTTTTTTACGAACCATTCTACAGTCCTTTTCACTCCTTCCTCAATTGAGACCTGCGGAAGATAACCGAGTTCCTTCATAGCCCTTTCGGGAGAAAAGAAGAAATCCTTTGCTATCAGAGAGACCCTGTAATTTGTCAGCGGAGGAGGGGAATCTATGGAGAAAGTTTTATATAGACCCTCCATGAGCATCGCAAGCCCCTTTGCCAGAAAGTATGGTAGGCTTATTTTTGGCGGAGGGACATTTAGATGTCTTGCAAAAATCTCCGTGAGCTCCCTCCACCTTATTTTGACATTATCACCTATTACATAAATTTTTCCATTCGCCTCTTTTTTTTCTCCTGCGAGGGAAATCCCATAAACAAGGTTTTCAACATAGGCTGTGCATAAAAGAGCCTTTCCTCCGTTCACATAGCCGAAAAGCCCTTTTTCCATTGCCCTTGCTATCTTATAAAAACTCGTCATATCCTCAGGACCGAAGGGAAAAACTCCGGGTCTGATTATTGTTGTCACAATCCTTCCCTTCTCATGGCGTTCCTCAAGGAACTCCTCAACCATTATTTTTGAAAGGGCGTATGGAAACTTTCTGTTATCCCTTGGTGCCGACTCATCTCCATTCTCATATCCCCTCGGCTTATGAATAGCGAGGGAAGAAATAAACACGAATTTTCTTACTCCTTTTCTTACACAGGATTCAACGAGGGATTTTGATCCTTCTACATTTATCTCGTAAAAATCCTTCCATTTTCCCCAGTCAGAAACCTTTGCTGCAAGATGAAAGACCACATCAACTCCTTCAAGATGTTTCTCAAAATCAGAAACCCTTCTTATATCTCCGTAAATAATCTCACATCCTGTATTCTCTATGCTCTTTATATCCGTTCCATGGAGCACGAGCCCTTTCACCTCATGTCCTCTTGAGAGGAGGCATTTAACTAAATTTGAGCCTATAAATCCGTTGGCGCCTGTGACGAAGGTCTTCATCTTGAGTTCATAACACAGAATATGTCCATTGAGGCTCCGATCAAGTAATGAAGGAACAGGGGATAGAGTATAGAACGGGTTCTTAAGGCAACTGCTCCGAGGACAATCCCCGCGAGAATTGCAGAAAATGTTTCTGCTTCTGGCTTATTCCAGTGAATTACAGTTGATGGAAGCGTCTGGAAGATTATAGCCATTATCCATCCGAGCCTCCTCTCAAGTCCGAAGAGGAGGTATCCCCTGAAGAGGAACTCCCAGCCAATGTAATAAAAGAGATAAAAGAATTCCCATACTATAAGAAAAACCAGTTTTTCTCTCGCTATAAGGGGAAGGGGATACTCCTTCTGAAAATCCTCCTGGAAGGATGAGAAGTAAATGAACGGAAGAACTACTATTATGGCAATTATCAGGAACTTAATTCCGAAGCGGAAATCTCCCTTCTGTAGTCCAAAATCTTTCAGGTCTTCCCTGAAATAAAATTTTATGATTAAAGCAGGAACAAGAAAGAAGAGAAAGAATACAGAAAGGGACTGGAAAATCCTCATATAAAGCCCATCTATTTTAGCATCCTGAACCCTCGGAATTCCATGATAAAGGTAGATGCACATAAGGAAAAGAGCGGTAAGCGAAATCAAAGCCTCCCTTTCCTTTACTTCCTTAAAAATTGAAAAGAACTGCCTCATCCTTCTTCTTTTGTGAGCGTTCTTAACAATTCTACTACATACCACTTCCCGGTCAAATTTTTTACAAACGGAAGTGCTTTCTGGAGGAATTTTGAACAAAAATAAATTACTACCATTAAAAAGGCGTCCGAAATTTTTGAACCGTTATTTAACAGAACAATTCTTTGAGAAGTTCAAGAAACTCCATAAATTTGACCTTTCTTTCCTCCCACCACTTAATGGGGTCTTTTTCATAAAATACCTTCAAAAGGAAGAGACCGTGGGGTGGAGCAGTTTTTCCAGCCCTTTCCCTTTTTTCGCCCCTCAAAAGATTTTCAAAATAAGAAATGTCAATTTTACCCATTGAGAGGTCCAGCATTGTTCCAACTATAACTCTCACCATTTGCTTTAAAAATCCATCTGCTCCTATAACATAAACCCAGAAGTCTCCGGACCTTAACCACTCCGATATGAAAACATTTCTCTTTGTGCTTTTAACATTGCTTCCCCTGTTTCTGAAAGCAGAAAAGTCATGAATCCCCTTTACAATTTCTGCGGATCGGGAAAGAATTTCGTAGTCCAAACTTCTTTTCAGGTGGTAAAAATATGACGATAAAAATGGTGAGATAATCTCTCCTGTATAGATAAAGTATGCATATATTTTCCCTCTGTTTTTTAAAGGATTGAAACTTTTATCCACTGCTTCAATTTCAAGAACCTTTATGTCCCTGGGAAGAAGGCTGTTAAGAGCTTTTTTCAAAACGGATGGGTCAAGAGATGTTTCTCCTCTTATTTTTATTATCTGGTTCAATGCGTGCACTCCGGTGTCTGTCCTTCCCGCTGCAATTACTTTTACCTTCCCTTTGAAAAGTTTTGACAGGGCTTCCAAAAGAACTCCCTGCACAGTTCTCTTTTCTGGCTGAACCTGCCAGCCAGAAAACTTCTCTCCGGTGTAAGATATCCTTGCTTTAAATGTCTTTTCGTTCATCTCCAAAAAGGGCATCGTATAATTTTTGAAGGAGTTCCTTTATGTTCTCTCCTGTGAAGGCTGAAATGAAAATGGGTTCAATTCCATTTCTGGAGAAAACCTTTTTTATCGCATCAATTTTTTCCCTCACATGTGTGAGGTCTATCTTATTTATCGCAACTATTTCTTTTTTTTCAAGAAGTTCTTTTTTATACCCTTCAAGCTCTTTTCTGAGGGTCTGATAGAGGTCAAAAACCCTCTGAGGTGACTCACTCTGAGAGGGATCGATCAGATGAAGCAAAACCTTTGTCCTTTCAATGTGTCTCAAAAATCTTATTCCAAGCCCCGCTCCTCTGTGAGCTCCTTCAATAAGTCCGGGCATGTCTGCAACGACAAATGTTTTATCGTGAAACTCAACCACTCCAAGATTTGGAACAAGTGTTGTGAAAGGGTAATCCGCAATTTTTGGTCTCGCCCTTGATATCCGTGATATGAGGGTTGATTTTCCAGCATTGGGAAATCCTATTATTCCCACATCTGCAAGGAGCTTGAGTTCAAGTTTTAAAACCCTTTCTTCTCCTTTCTCTCCCTTTTCTGCTATAAGAGGTGCTCTTCTGGTGGGTGTGGCAAACCTCGCATTTCCCCTTCCACCCCTTCCGCCCCTTGCAACCAGAATCATCTTTTTATCTTCGTCAAGGTCTGCAATTAGTTCCATGGTATTTGCATCATAAACTACTGTTCCGACAGGGACATCAATGATAAGAGGTTTTCCATTTCTTCCTGTCATGTTCTTCCCCTTCCCGTGAGCTCCCCTCTCTGCCTTAAAGTGCTGGTTGTAATGGAATTTAAGGAGGGTCCTCATTGAGGAATTTGCCCTTAAATAAACATCCCCCCCCTTTCCGCCATCTCCCCCATCAGGCCCTCCCTTTGGAACATATTTCTCCCTTCTGAAGCTCACGCAACCATTTCCGCCATCTCCCGCCTTCACATATATCTTCGCCTCATCAATGAACTTCATTTTGCTATTTGCCCTTTACCAAATGTTATTTTATAATTAAAATATCATTAATGAAAAAAGATGTCATGACCAGGCAAAAATCAAATTCAAAAGTCCAAAAAGAACTCGCAGAAACAATTTTAGAAGAAAAAAGAAAAGGAACTCCCGATTTAGAAATTGGCAAAAAATATGGAGTTACATTTAGAACCATTGAGCAGATTATTACTGAAACACAGGGACTTCCCATAAGCGAGTTAAAAGATGCTAAAAAGATAAAAAGACTGCATCCAAAAGATTTTAAGGAAGAAAGAACGACGGTATGGAGTTTTAAACAGAGAGGCGATTGGGCTACTCATAGTGGTGAATACAGGGGAAATTGGTCGCCTTATATTCCGAGAAATGTCATTCTAAAGTATTCAAAGCCCGGGGAGTTAGTGTTAGATTATTTCTGTGGCGCAGGCACAACTGCTGTAGAATGTAAACTTCTGGGAAGAAGATGTATTGCGATGGATATAAACGAAAAAGCCATTGAGCTTGCAAGAAAAAATTTAGATTTTTCCGTAAAGCATCACCAACTGAGCTTTGACGAAGAGGGTAATTTAGAAATTTATGAGCCAGAATTGAAAGTGGGCGATGCGAGGGATTTATCTTTCCTTAAAGATAACTCAGTAGACTTAATATGTTCCCACCCCCCTTATGCAAACATTATTCATTACACCAATTACAAAGAGGGCGATTTATCATTTCTTGATGTGGATGATTTCCTGAAAGAGATGTCAAAGGTGGCTGAAGAAAGCTTCAGGGTTTTAAAACCAGGGAGACAGTGTGCCATTTTAATAGGAGATACGCGCAGAAGAAGGCATATAATTCCTTTAGGGTTTAAACTTATAGATGTTTATTTAAAAGCTGGGTTTAAATTAAGAGAGCTCGTCATAAAGCGACAGCACAACTGCAAAACCACAGGATTATGGTATGAAAGAAGTATAAAATATAATTTTCTTCTTCTATCCCATGAATATCTGCCAATTTTTGAAAAACCGAAAATGACTGATTTTCTTAATGTGAAAGAGGAAAAAGCAGATTATAGCTTTGCCCCCCAATTAAATGTTCTGTCTATTAAGAAAAAGTTAGACAGGCTTGAGACAACTACAGTTTGGATATTTCCTTCAAAAAATTTTGAAGAGTGCCTTAACAGAAATGTGATTGATAGATATTCAAATGGAGAAGATTATTTTATAGTTATTCCTTTTTCTTACTCTGGTATAAAGTTTAGCGGAAAAACAATAAAGTGGAAGGAAAAGGCGAAATTGGTTTTTATTAAGTTCCCTTTTTTAAAGGAAAATCCTTCTCATTCAGATGCCGAACATTATTTAAACGAAATAAAAAACATTGCTGACGAGGAATTGCCAAACATAAAGAAAGATGGATTTTTGGTCATTCAAACACAGGATGTAAGAATAAATGGCTATATAGAACCTCTTGCAATGAGAATAATGGATGTATTATCGGATAAGAATTTATGGCTCAAAGAAATAGTAATTGTAACTAAAGAAGAAAATTCGGTTACCCAAAACGCAGGGGAGTACTTAAAAATAACCCATCAATATCTCTTGGTTTATGAGGTAAAAAATGAAGAAAATTTTTAGCTTTATGAAGGCAATTTATTATTATTTAAAATGCTCCTACAAAATATGGAGAATTAGAAGACTTTGTGAGGACGATGTTGTTTATACAACAAGAGAAAATATAGAAATTAGGGTATACCGTGGGAAAAAACCTGAATCACCGTATGATTTTATTGTAAGATTCAAAGAACCAAATAAACGAGAACGAACCCCGGCCCATGTTCATTTGATTGTTGAGATGTATGTCAAACACGCATATAATCCTCAATTGACATTAGAGTTAAAAGACCATATTTTAACAATGCTCAGGAATCTTCGCCCTCTAAATTCATTTCCGCCTTCCCTTCAATTTTTCCAGCCAGACCATGTAGAGCGTTTCAGAGAGTTAGACAGAGTTGGGGAATTCTCAGTAGAATTCTTGCTTGTGGTTACAGAATTGATAGGAATACAGGAAAAAACTAACTATCCACAAGGCTCTTTGACGGAAAGTCTTTACAGAGATTTTGGGAAAAAAGATAGATTCTCTGTGATTCAAAAGGCGGTATTAAAAAGGTTAAGATGAAATTTAATAATCCCAAAAATGAATTTGCAGCATTGTCTCATATAAGGTTCTACCCCAAATCATTCCTGTTGCCTCACTTTAGTTTCTACCTCAAATTCTTCCAAAATTTTTTCGTTTATGCAAGTCCCTTCCTTATAGTTTGATTTAAAAATTTGCGGGTAGAAATTTTAATGAGGCAACAACTTAATTTCGGATAGAATACAAGTGAGGCAATGCGCTCTGTTGATTTGTTCTGGAAAATTGATAAAATTTTCTTATGAAGTTTCCAGTTACAAGACCGAGAAGGCTGAGAAAAAATAAACAAATCAGGGATATGGTCGCTGAAACTTCCCTTTCCGTGAAAGATCTCATATATCCAATTTTTGTGGAATTTGGAAAGGGTGGAGAGGTTAAATCCATGCCAGGGGTTTTCAGATACAATGTCAGAGAGGTGGGAAAGGTAGCGAAAGAAGTGGAATCTCTGGGCATTCCAGGCGTGATTCTTTTTGGAATACCCGACAGAAAGGATGAAATGGCGTCGGGAGCATACGACGAAAAAGGAGTGGTTCAGGAGGCGATAAGGGAGATAAAAGGAAAAACAGATTTGATTGTTATTGCTGATGTCTGCCTCTGTGAATACACATCTCACGGACACTGTGGGGTTGTGAAAGATGGAAAAATATTAAATGATCCTACATTAGAACTTCTTTCAAAAACTGCAGTTTCACTTGCAAGAGCTGGTGCAGACATCGTAGCCCCATCGGACATGATGGATGGGAGGGTAGGAGCGATAAGAAAAGCTCTTGACCAGGAAGGATTTGAGGATGTCCTGATAATGGCGTATTCAGCGAAATATGCATCTGCCTTTTACGGTCCTTTCAGAGAGGCTGCTGAAAGTGCCCCTGCATTTGGAGATAGAAGCACCTATCAGATGGACCCGAGAAATGCCAGGGAGGCAATCAAAGAAGTAAAAATGGACATAGAGGAGGGAGCGGACATAGTTATGGTAAAACCAGCCCTTTCATATCTTGACATAATATACCGCATAAAAGAGTTGACAAACATCCCTGTAGCGGCGTATAATGTGAGTGGAGAATACGCATTGATAAAGGCTGGAGAAAAATTGGGATGGGTTGATGGCAAAAGGGTGATGATGGAGGTCCTCTACTCAATAAAAAGGGCAGGGGCAGACCTCATCCTCACATACTTTGCCAGGGAAGCAGCACTCATCCTTAAAGAATAAAGATAAGGAGGAAAAGATGAAAAAAGGAGCGCTGATTGCAGGAAGCCTGGCAATACTTCTTTTTGCCTCCTGTAACAAGGCAAAGAAGTATGTGGCAATTGTAAACGGCGAAGGTATACCGAGAGAAAAGTTTGAGAAGCTTTATACCTTCTTAGAAAACTACTATGCCCAGATGTTTCAGACCTCTTCAGAAGATCCGAGATTCCAGAACATGATGGCTCAGGTAAGAAATCAACTCTTGCAAAATATGATAGTTCAAACACTCCTCCTTCAGGATGCAAAGAATAAAAAGATAGGAATAAGTGAGGAGGAGGTTAACTCTCACATTTCTGCCATAAGGCAAAAGTATGGAGAACAGACTTTTCAATTAGCACTCCAGCAGCAGGGAATGACAGAAGAGGAATATAAGAAAGAATTAATGAATCAGATGATAATCTCAAAATTAAAGGACGATGTGACAAAAAACATCTCAGTCACCGAGGAAGAAGTAAGAAATTATTATGAGACCCACAAAGACCAGTTTTCAAATCCTGAAACAATAAGGGTAAGACACATTCTTGTGAAATCAATGGATGAGGCGAAGAAGGTAAAGGAAAGGCTGAAAAAGGGAGAAGATTTTGCAAAGGTCGCCAGGGAGGTATCAATAGATTCAGGGACCAAAGACCTCGGAGGAGACCTTGGATATTTTTCAAGGGGAAAAATGGTGAAGCCCTTTGAGGATGCAGCCTTCTCTCTCAGGAAGAAGGGAGAGATAAGTGATATAGTTCAGACAGAGTTTGGATTTCATATAATAAAACTTGAAGACAGAAAGCCTGCGGAGGTTTTAAGTTTTGAATCAGCGAAGGAAAAGGCACAAAGCCTTTTGAGGAAAGAGAAGGAGGAGAAAGCCTTTGGAGATTATATTGAAAACCTGAAGAAGAATGCAAAAATTGAAATGTTTGAAGAAGCATCGGTAGGTGAAGTAGAAGAGGAATAAAGGGTATTTGAGTGATAGGGTTGAGGGATTGTGGAGGGGAAGGGGTGGAGAATTTTCAGGCTATTTCAAGACTTTCAAGTATGAGCTCCCCTCCCTTTTCCAGTTTCCCACTCCTCCCACAATTTGGGCACATCAAAAGGATATCGGATGGATTGAAGGTGATGTTACAGAAGGGGCATATTGCAACTGGTTCTTCAATATCTATTTCCAGTTCTGCGCCCTCAGCAAATGTATTTATTGAATAAAACTGAAATGCTTCTTTCATGTATTCCGGAATGGCTCCCGAAAATCTGCCTATTTTTAATTTCACCCTCCTGACCTTTTCTTTTCCGTGTTTTTTTACCTCTTCTTCCATTATTGAGAACAGCTCTCTGATAAGACTTAACTCATGCATCTTTCCCTTGAATCTTTAAGATATTTTATAAATTCATCAATTCCCTCTCCGGTTATGGAAGAAACTTTGAAAATTCTTAAGTCGGGATTTAAAAAAAGGGCTTCCTTTTCCACCTTTTCAATGTCATACTGAAGATATTTCAGGAGGTCAATCTTTGATATTATCAGGGCGTGAGAGGTTCTGAAAGCGAGGGGATATTTTCTCGGCTTGTCATCTCCTTCCGGGACAGATAAAAGAAGAACTCTCAGATGCTCACCGATATCAAATTCTGTTGGGCATATCAGGTTCCCTATATTTTCAATAAACACATACCGATACCCTTTCCCGAACAGTTCGCTCATCACCTGCTCAATAACATATGCTTCAAGATGGCATTCCCCCTTCGTCTCCAGCTGGATTGCTTTTACTCCCTTTTTTTCAATTCTTTCCCTGTCCCTGTCCGTTTCAATATCCGCATTTATTACCGCAATATTTTCGTCTCTCATTTTTTCTGCAATTCTTTCAAGGAGTGTGGTCTTTCCTGAACCCGGTGACGAGACAATGTTAACCAGGAAAATTCCTTCTTCCGTGCATTTTTTCCTTATCTTCTCCGCAATCAATCTGTTAGCCTCAAGGAGATTTCTTGTGACAATTATTTTCTTGCTCTCTTCCATTTTTCCATATATTTACTCTTTCCTTTTCTCTTTTCAATAATTCTTGATAATTTTTTGGAAAGGGATATAATGGGAACCGAGGTTTAAAGATGTGCCTGGCTGTTCCTTTAAAACTGATTGAGGTAGAGGGAGAATATGGAGTGGTGGAGTCTGGGGGTGTAAAAATGAAAATAAATTTAAGCCTTGTCCAGGGTGCAAAGGTGGGAGATTATGTTATAGTCCATGCAGGATTTGCGATCACTCTCATGGATGAGAAAGAGGCTATGGAATCCCTGAAAGTCCTTGCTGAATATGAAAAAGCCATTTCATGATTGATATAACTCCTCTCAGAAAGGAAAAGGGAGTTAGAGCCCTTCTAACTCAAATAAAGGAAGAGGTTTCAACACTGGACAGGAAGATTAATATAATGGAGGTGTGTGGAACTCATACGATGACAGCCTATAGAAGTGGTCTTGGCTGGGCATTAAGAAAGATGGGAATAAATCTGATTTCAGGACCAGGATGCCCGGTATGCGTGACTCCTGATAGCATAATTTCGTCCGCGGTATTTCTGGTAAAAAGATATTCCGGTGTGATCCTTGCTTCTTTTGGAGATATGCTTAAGGTTCCAGCAAGCGATGGGGTGCCCCTCATGAAGCTTGTGCCTGCTGAAAATTCTGAGATAAGAATAATATATTCTACTGAGGAGGTTCTGAAACTTGCTATGGAAAACCCTCAAAAAGAAGTGGTTTTCCTCGCTGCAGGTTTTGAGACAACAATTCCATCTATTGCGTGGCTTTTGAAGAGGGCAAAGGAGAAAAAAATCAAAAACATTTCAATCCTTCCCGCGATGAAACTTGTCCCGCCTCCTTTAAAGGCAATTCTTGAAAGCGGGGAGATAAAACTGGACGGTTTCATTTACCCAGGACATGTGAGTGTAATAATTGGTTCAGAACCATACAGGTTTATTCCTGAGAAATATGGAATTGCTGGAGCTATAGCAGGATTTGAACCCGCGGACCTTCTCTTCGGGATATTAAGTGTCTTGAGACAGATAAAACTTGGAAAACCTGATGTTGATATAGTTTATAAAAGGGCTGTTAAGCCGGAGGGGAATCCCGTTGCAAAAGATCTTATGAGAGAAGTTTTTCATGTGGAAGATGCGGAATGGAGGGGATTCGGCGTAATTCCAGAAAGCGGGTTGTTTCCAGAAAAAGGCTTTTCTGCTTTTGAGAGATTTGACCTGAAGCCCGAAGCAGTATGGGAGTCAAAGGGCTGTAGATGCGGGGATGTGGTCAAAGGAGTTGCTCAACCCGAGGATTGTCCCCTTTTTAAAAAGGTCTGCACACCGGATTCTCCAAGGGGTGCCTGCATGGTTTCAATTGAAGGAGCCTGTCTTATTCATTTCAAGTATGGAGAGGAGGTATCCTTTGAAGGCGATTGATTTGAGTGTAGGTTCTGGTGGGAAGAGCATGCGGGAATTCATAGAGAGGGTGGTGATGAAATATATAAATACGGATGAATTGAGGGTTCTGGGGGACAGTGCGATACTGAATATAGATGGACAGATAGCATTTACAACGGATAGTTTCGTTATTAATCCCATCTTTTTCCCTGGCGGTGATATTGGTAAGCTATGTGTGGCAGGGACGGTGAATGACCTTGTTGTAGCTGGAGCCAAACCCTGTTTCCTTTCATTGTCTTTCATAATAGAAGAAGGATTCCCGGTGGAAGCTATAGAAAGAATTCTCAAGTCTATCAGGGATACTGCCATTATGGCAGGGGTGAAGATTGTTACAGGCGATACAAAGGTGGTAAAAAAGGGAGAGGCAGACGGAATTTACATAAATACAGCAGGGATAGGGAAGGTTATTAAAAATATAAACGAAATTAAGGAAGGGGACCTTGTGGTTATCACCGGTTCACCAGGAGACCACGGGGTAGCAATTATGGTTGCAAGAGGGGAGTTTGAATTTGAGGGAGAGGTTTTAAGCGATTGCGCCCCCCTTACCAATCTCCTACCTTTGTGGGAGATGAAGGGGGTCAAATGGATGAGGGATATAACGAGGGGAGGACTTGCTTCTGTATTATGTGAGTTTGGCATGGAAAATAACTTTACAGTGTTTATAAATGAGGAGAAAATTCCGTTTTCGCCACCTGTTAGAGGGGTTTCGGAGATTCTGGGAATAGACCCTCTTTACCTTCCCAGCGAAGGGAAGGCTGTGATAGTTGTGTCTCCGGATGTGAAAGAAGAGGTGATTGGATATTTGAAAAAGAATGTGGATGCCTCAGCAGATGTGATAGGGGAGGTAAGAAAAAAGGAGAAGAATTTTCACGCAGTTTTAAAAACCATTTCAGGGGGTTATAGAATTCTTGAACTCCTTACCGGAGAACTCCTTCCGAGAATATGCTGAAAAACTGGATGCTTCTCTCATACGAAGTATTTTCCAAAATTTTTACTCTTTCAATTTCCATAATGCATAATAGGTCTGCCCCAGGGAAATACATTCGTCTCCTGGCGAGAATTTTTCATGAATGTAAAGCGGGATTCCACTTTCCTCTGTGCCCCTGATAATTTTCTTGAGAAGATATCCGTTTAAAAAAACCCCTCCAGAAATTACCACCCTCCTAATCCCAAACTTTTCTTTACAAAGTTTTGAAATTTTTATCACCGCATCCGAAATGGTGTTGTGAAATTTTGAAGATATTATTCCTTTTTCAGAATTATCCCCTGCTATTTCCTTTATCATGTTTTTGAAATCAATCTCTTCATCCTTTATTTCGTATGGATATACTTCATCCACATCCTCTACCGCAATTGATTCAAGTCTCATCGCTGCCTCAGCTTCGTAGTCAATTCTTAATGGAGAGACCCCGAGGATAGATGATACTGCGTCAAACAATCTTCCCATGGAGGAGGTCAGAGGAGAGTTTATTCCTTTTTTTATTGCCATTAGAGCTCCTTTTATCTTTGAGGTCTCCAGTTCCGGATATCTTTCCTTTATTATTTTTGCTCCATCTTCACCAATAGAATGGAAAAGGTAAGAAAGAGCCATCCTCCACGGTTCCCTGGTTGCGAGGTCTCCGCCCTGCTGGGGAATGTTCTTGAGATGGAAAATCCTTTTTATCTTTCCATTTCCTCCTATAAAAAACTCACCACCCCATATATTTCCGTCCTCTCCATATCCAACTCCATCAAAGGCTATTCCGAGAAATGGTTCGTCGGGATTTAGGGAATGCTCTGCAAGAACCGAAAAGATATGAGCCACATGATGCTGAACCTTTATAAATGGTTTCCCCCATTCCTCTGCAATCTTTGTTGTGGTAAATTGGGGATGGAGGTCACATGCGAGCAAATCAGGGGTGAAGGAATAAAGGGAGAAAAAATGATTTATGACTTCGTCCAGATATTTCTGGTTCCGTATGTCTTTCATATCACCGAGATACTGACTGGTTATGATATACCCGTCTTTGAATATAGAGATGGTGTTTTTCAACTCTCCGCCAAGAGCAAGGAGTTTTAGTTTTGAAGGCTTCACTTCAAGTGGTTCAGGCACATATCCTCTTCCTCTCCTCAAAAAAACCTTTTTTCCGTTTATCACCTTCAAAACGCTATCATCACATCTCATCGCTATTTCCCGGTTGTGGGTGAGAATGCAGTCCGAAAGTTCATAGACTCCTTCGCTTTCATCTTTCATGATTGGACTTTCCTTGAGATTGGCACTCGTAGCAATAATTAATGGGATTTCTTCCATTATAAGAGCATGAAGGGGTGTATATGGAAGCATTATTCCATAGGTGTTTATTCCAGGAGAGATTCCATCAATTTCAATCCTCTTTCTCAAAAGAACAATCGGTCTCTGCGGAGACACAAGAATTTTTCGTTCGTCCTCTGTTAAAAAGGCTATCTTTTCCACATCCTTCACATCCCTTCCCATAAGGGCAAAGGGTTTTCTTTCTCTTTTTTTCAGCTCCCTTAACCTTTTGACAGCATTTTGATTGAATGGGTCGCATATAAGGTGAAATCCCCCCAGCCCTTTGAGTGCGAGAACCTTTCCCGTTTTTATTGCCTTCACAGCCATTTCTAATGGATGGGGGAAAGTTTTTCCGTTTTCTATGAATCTCACATCTGGACCGCATGAGGGGCAGGCATTTGGTTCAGCATGAAATCTTCTGCTCATGGGGTCTTCATACTCTTTTTTGCATTCCTCACACATCTTAAAAATTTTCATGGTCGTTTTTTCTCTGTCGTAGGGAAGACCCTTTATTATCGTCCACCTTGGACCGCAGTTTGTGCAGTTTATAAATGGATACCTGAACCTTCTGTCAGATGGATTGAAGAGTTCTTCAAGACATTGAGGGCATGTAAAGAGGTCAGGAGGTGCGAAAACAGTTGCTTCCCCTTCTCTGGTATGAATTATGGAAAACTCTTTAAACCCCATAACCTTATCTTCAAATACTTTGATGCTATCTATCCTTGCATTCACCGGTGCCTCTTTCTTTAGTCTTTCAAGGAATTCTAAGTGGGTGTTTTCACCCTCTATGTGTATTTCCACCCCCTCAGGGCTGTTCCGGACAAATCCCTTTAAGCCCATTTCTGTTGCGAGTCTATATACGAATGGTCTAAATCCTACGCCCTGAACAGTGCCCTTCACAACTAATTTTGAAGCCTTCATGGAATCTATTTTAAAGGATTTGCAATGCAAAGGCAAAATTTTGGAATTTTCTTGAAAAAATTTTTATGGATGATAAATTTTGTTGCGGGAGGTTAAAGTGGATTAAAGGAGAGGGAGGTAGAGATGAAGTTCGGGAGGAAGAAAATCAAGGAGAATAAAAAATGAAGAAAGGGAGAGTTTATCCAGGATTTGTTTCTGAAATAAAAAGGTTTGGCAGGTTTGACTTCACAGGATGTTATAACTGCGGAACCTGTCCTGCAGTATGCGCGTTATCTTCTGATAGCGCTCCTTTTCCAAGGAGACCTATTCAGCTCGCCATCATGGGTTTAAGGGAAGAAATTTTAAAAAGCCTTGAACCCTGGCTCTGTCATGACTGTGGAGATTGTTCAAAGTGGTGTCCGAGGGAAAATGAACCCCAGCATTCCATGGGAACATTGAGAAGATTTCTCCTTGCTCAATACGACTGGACAGGAATTGCCTCAAGGATAATGAGGTCAAAGGTATTTCATTTTATTTCATTGTTCCTGACCTCTTTGCTTTTCCTCCTTCTTGTATGGGTTTATCATATGTTTATTGACCCTGATGTGAAAGGGACGATGTCAACGAAAGAATTCCTTTCTACTCCCATGGATTTATCACATATGTTTAACCCCCCCCATCCTGTTATGTGGTATTTTACACTTTTTGCCATTCTTTTCCCAATCCTGATGGTAGGGATAAATGTTCTAAGGATGTGGAAATGGACCATGTCCGATTTGAAAGTTCCTTTTTCCATATATGTTAAAGAGCTTCTAACATATGTAAGACATTCTGTTACTCATGAAAATATAAGGAAATGTGAGGAGACAAAGGCGAGGTGGACACCGCACTGGCTCATGGCTTTTGGCTGTGTTCTTATGCTGGTTATCTTGGTATTTGCATTGCCATGGTTCCAGACCGATAAGGTCCATCCACTTTATCATCCGCAGAGATGGTTAGGATATATTGCGACAATTTTTATGCTTTATGGTTCAGGAGATGTCCTTTTGAGCAGGATAAGGAAGAAATCAATTGTCCATAAGTATTCTGAGTTCAGCGATATTACCTTTCCCCTCCTTCTTTTCCTCGTGTCTCTAAGCGGAATTGTGCTCCATATATTGAGAATTGCTGGTTTTTCCCTTGCAACCCATTATGCCTATGCGGTTCACATCGCTATAACACTTCCCATGCTCCTTATTGAACTACCTTTTGGAAAATGGTCTCACATGATTTATAGACCAATGGCTATTTATTTTCAGAGAGTAAAAGAAAGCTTTATGGAAAAACAACAGATGAGGGAGGCAGCATGAGCAAAACAAAAATAGGAGCAGCACTGGTGATAGGGGGAGGAGTGGGAGGGATTCAGGCAGCACTTGACCTGGCTGAATCAGGAATAAAAGTGTATATTGCAGAGGACAAACCTTCCATAGGTGGTGTGATGGCACAGCTGGACAAGACATTTCCGACAAACGACTGCGCCATGTGCACACTCGCTCCAAGACTTGTAGGGGTTGGAAGGCATAAGGATATAGAGATAATATCCCTTTCTGAAATTGAAAAAATTGAGGGGGAACCAGGAAATTTCAAAGTCACCCTGAGAAAAAAACCGAGATATGTGGATGAGGAAAAATGCACCGGTTGTGGAACATGTGTCTCAAATTGCCCGACAAGAAATAGGGTCCAGCCGCTTGAACCTTCTCCAGTGGAGATAGAACCTGAGTTCAGAGAGAAGGTTATTGAGATAGTTCAGAGAAATAAAAACAGGGAAGGACCTCTTATGCCAATTCTTCAGGAAATAAATGCCACATTCAATTATCTTCCTGAAAGCGCCCTGAGGTATGTGGCAAGGGAGACCGGTTATCCTCTTACTCACATATTGAGGATTGCAACTTTTTATAGTGCCTTCAGTATAACTCCGAGGGGTAAATATATCATAAATGTGTGCGTGGGAACAACCTGTTATGTGAGGGGTGCGGATAAACTTATGGAAAGATTTATGGACGAACTGAAGATAAAAGAGGGCGAGACAACCCCGGACAGGCTTTTTACACTGAGAGGAGTGAGATGTATAGGATGCTGTGGACTTGCTCCTGCTATTATGGTTAATGAGGAGGTTCATGGAAAGGTGACTATTCCTCAGGTGAAAGAGATTATAAATAAATACAAAAAGGAGGCGGCATAATGCCAAAGCTTACAATAGATGAGTTAAGAAGAAAAAGGGAGGAGGCAAAGAAGGGACTTTATTTGAGGGAAGGAGAATTCAAGGGGAAGATAATAGTTCATATGGGAACATGCGGGATTGCCGCTGGTGCGAGAAATATCCTTTCTGCCTTTCTTGAGGAATTGGAAAAGAGCGGTAGAAGGGACATAATGATAACGACAAGCGGATGTGCGGGGCTGTGTTCCAGGGAGCCAATGGCTACCGTAGAAATTCTTGACAAACCACCTGTCAAATATGTGGACCTCACTCCTGAGAAGGTTCGTAGAATCTTCAAGGAACACATTATGGAAGGAAAGACTGTGGTTGAGTATGCGCTTGGTATAGGTTCTGAAAGGGGAGGATAAAAAATGGCTGTGCGAAGGATAGAGCTTATGTTATGCACAGGAACAGGTTGCGTGGCAGGAGGGGCATACAAAATTAAGGATGCCCTTGAGAAGGAACTGAAAAAGCACGGTCTTGACAAAGAGATTACAGTAGTTACTACAGGCTGTAATGGTTTCTGCGGACAGGGTCCCCTTATGGTTGTTGAACCCGATAAAATTTTCTACGGATGGTTGAAGCCAGAGGATATCCCCTATCTTGTGGAAGAGCATTTCTTAAAAGGAAGACCGGTTAAAAAACTTATGTTCGTTCCGCCCGAAAAGAAGGAGCCTGTGCCACTGGTCTCGGATATTCCTTTCTTCAAGAAGCAACTCCTGGTAGTTTTGAGGAACAAGGGAATAATAGACCCTGAGAAGATAGAAGACTACATAGCGAGGGATGGATATGCAGCCCTTGAAAAGGTTTTGACATACATGGACCCTGAGTCTGTTATTGAAGAGATAAAAAAATCTGGATTGAGAGGAAGGGGAGGCGCTGGATTTCCAACAGGGCTCAAATGGGAAATCTGCAGGAAACAGCCCAAAACCCCAAAGTTCATAATATGTAACTGTGATGAGGGAGACCCCGGTGCGTATATGGACAGAAGCGTTTTTGAGTCGGACCCTCATTCTGTTATTGAAGGAATGATAATAGGAGGTTATGCAATAGGTGCAAATAAGGGATACATATATGTGAGAACGGAATACCCGCTCGCAATTCAGAGGATGAAACTTGCAATTCAGCAGGCAAGGGAGTATGGGCTTCTCGGAGAGAACATTCTGGGTTCAGGGTTTAATTTTGACCTTGAGATAAGAGAGGGTTCTGGTGCCTTTGTATGTGGAGAAGAGACATCTCTCATCCACTCAATAGAGGGTAAAACTCCCGAGCCCCGTCAGAGACCCCCATTTCCTGCACAGGAAGGTATATGGGGATGTCCAACTGTTATAAACAATGTTGAGACCTGGGCAAATGTGCCTGTAATAATTCTAAGAGGGGCTGAATGGTTTTCAAGCATAGGCACTAAGACAAGTAAGGGGACAAAGATATTCTCACTTGTTGGTAAGATAAACAATACCGGACTGATCGAAGTTCCGATGGGTATAACATTGAGGGAGATAATATATGAAATCGGAGGAGGAATTCCGAAGGGTAAAAAGTTCAAAGCTGTTCAGACAGGTGGTCCATCTGGAGGATGTATACCGGCATCTCTTATAGACCTGCCAATTGATTATGAGAGTTTGACAGAAGCCGGTTCAATGATGGGTTCCGGAGGAATGATTGTTATGGATGAAGATACATGCATGGTTGATGTGGCAAAGTTCTTCATCCAGTTCACAAACGATGAATCCTGTGGAAAATGCAGTACCTGCAGGGAGGGCAGTGAAGCAATGCTTGAGGTTCTGACGAGGATTACAGAGGGAGAGGGCAGGGAAGGAGATATTGAATTTCTGGAGGAACTGGGAGAGGTAATAAAGGATGCCTCAATGTGCGGATTGGGAAAGACCCTTCCCAATCCAGTTCTTTCCACAATAAGGTATTTCAGGGATGAGTATGAGGCTCACATAAAAGAGAAAAGGTGCCCTGCATTAGTATGTAAGAATTTGATTAAATACTATATACTGCCTGAGAAATGTATAGGATGCACTGTGTGTATGAAGGAGTGTCCTGTAGAAGCGATAAGAGGGCAGACAAAATACATTCATGTGATAGACCAGGCAAAATGCACAAAATGTGGAACTTGTATAGAGGTTTGTCCTCCGAAAGTCTCAGCTATAATCAAAGTGACCGGGAAAGAGGCAGAGGAGTTGAAGAGCCTTCCTGAGCCTATTCCAGTGGCAGAATTTAAGAAGAGGGAGAAAAAATGAAGACCGTAGAGGTAATTATAAATGAAAAGAAGGTAGAGGTTGAGGAGGGGACAAAACTTATAAATGCTATTGAGAAGGCTGGATTTTCGGTTCCCACACTGTGTTATCATAAAGCCCTTTCTCCCTATGGCGCCTGCAGATTGTGCGTGGTGGAGGTAAAGACTCCTGGAAGAGCTCCCACACTTCAGGCATCCTGTTCCTATCCTGTTCATGAAGGTCTTGAAGTTTTGACCGATACAGAAAGGGTTAAAAAGGCGAGGAAGATAGTTGCTGAACTTCTCCTCGCAAGATGTCCTGATTCCGATGTGATAAAGGCTATCGCCTATGCTCATGGGGTTGAGGAACCAAGGATAAACAAGAAAAATGATGACTGCATCTATTGCGGGCTATGCGTCAGGATGTGCGAAGAGAGGATGGGAAGAAGTGCTATTGGATTTACTGGAAGGGGACCGAGAAAAAAGCTTGAGCCCCCGTTCGGAAAACATAACGAGATGTGCTGGACCTGTGGTGCCTGCAATTTCATCTGTCCTGTGGGGAAGAAGGTTACAGTTTTGACAACTGCTAAGCCATTTATTCCAATTCCTAATACATTCAATATGGGTCTTGATTCAAGACCTTCCATATTCATCCTCTATCCACAGGCTGTCCCGAATAAGGCGATGATAGATAAGAATACCTGTTTACATCTAAATTACGGAGTCTGTGGAATATGTAAAGAAGTCTGTCCCGCAGGGGCAATTAACTATGAGGATAAGGAGAAGAAGATAGAATTGAATGTTGGGGCAATCATTGTCGCTCCAGGATATGAAATATTTGACGCAAGGCTAAAGGAGGAATACGGATACGGGAAATATCCAAATGTAGTCTCTGCACTTGAGTTTGAAAGGATTCTTTCAGCATCAGGACCTTATTCCGGGGAAGTTTTGAGACCTTCTGATAAAAAGCATCCGAAGAGGATTGCCTTTATTCAGTGTGTAGGTTCAAGAGATAATGAGAGGGATTACTGCTCTGCAGTGTGCTGTATGTTCGCGACCAAGGAGGCAATCATAGCAAAGGAACACGCGGGACATGACCTTGAATGCGATATCTACTACATGGATGTGAGGGCATACAGTAAGGGATTTGAGGCGTATTATGAGTCAGCGAAAAAACAGGGTGTCAGGTATATAAGGTGCAGACCGGCAAAAATTGAAGAGGTTCCAGAAACAAAGAATTTGATAGTCCATTATCTTGAAGAGGGAGATAAGAAGGCATCACAGGAATACGATATGGTCGTGCTTTCAGTTGGTATGCTTCCTCCAAAACAGGCTAAGGAACTGGCTCAGAGGCTTGGCATTCAACTGAACGAGTTCAATTTCTGCAGAACCTCTGTGTTTGCTCCTGTTGAAACAGGGAGAGAAGGAATATATGTTGCAGGACCATTTACAGAGCCCAAGGACATTCCTGAAACTGTTATGCAGGCATCCGCCGCCGCCTCAAAGGTTCTTTCTCTTCTTTCGGATGTGAAGGGAACCCTTATAAAGGTCAAGGAATATCCACCTGAAATTGATGTCAGAGGACAGGAGCCCAGGATTGGGGTATTTGTCTGCCACTGTGGAACAAACATTGCAGGGGTAGTGAATGTCCCCGAGGTGGTTGAATATGCAAAAACCCTTCCAAATGTGGTGTGGGCTGAAAACTTCTTATACACATGCTCAGCAGATGCATGTGAAAAAATAAAGGAGAGGATAAAGGAGTATAATCTCAACAGGGTTGTTGTTGCATCATGCACACCACGAACCCACGAACCATTGTTCAGGAGCGTGATAAGGGAGGCAGGGCTAAATGAGTATCTTTTTGAAATGGCAAATATAAGAGACCAGTGCTCATGGGTTCACATGGAGGAAAAGAAAAAGGCTACGAAGAAAGCAAAAGACCTTGTGAGGATGGCTGTGGCGAAAGCGGCGCTTCTTGAACCGCTTCAGAAAGGGCAACTTCCAATAACAAAAGGAGCCCTTGTGATAGGTGGAGGACTTGCGGGTATGACCTCAGCTCTTGAACTTGCTGAACAAGGATATGATGTGTATCTCGTAGAGAAGGAAAAGGAACTGGGAGGAAATCTCAGAAATGTAAAATATCTCCTTAACGGTGAAGACCCGCAAAAAGAACTGAGAAGGATAATTGAAAAGGTCAGGGCACATCCAAAAATTCATCTCTTCCTTGAATCAAAAGTGGAGGCAGTGGAGGGTTCCGTAGGCAATTTCAAAACAAAGATAAAGACAAAGGATGGAATTAAGGAGGTTGAACACGGAGTTGCAATCATAGCAGTTGGAGCGAAAGAGTATAAACCCAAGGAATACCTTTATGGAGAGGATCCGAGGGTGCTCACTCAAAGAGAACTTGAAGAGAAACTTTCAAGCGAGGGAATCTCTTCACCGAAAACATTTGTTATGATTCAGTGCGTGGGTTCAAGGGATGAGGAAAGACCTTATTGCTCAAGGATATGTTGCAATGAGGCAGTAAAGAATGCTTTGAAAATAAAAGAACTTTCTCCTGAATCCAGTGTGTATGTGCTCTACAGGGACATAAGGACATACGGCTTCAGGGAGAGCTATTACTCAAAGGCAAGAAAAGAAGGGGTTGTATTTATAAAGTACAGGGAAGACAAAAAACCTCAGGTTTCAAGGAATGGGGATAAGATAATGGTAAGCGTTTACGATACCATTCTCGGAATGGAGGTTGAAATTCCTGCAGATGTAGTAGTCCTTTCAGCAGGTGTGGTACCCCATGAAGAAAATAAAGAGGTTGCTCAGCTCTTCAAGGTTCCACTTACCCAAGACAAGTTCTTCCTGGAGGCTCATATAAAATTGAGACCAGTTGACTTTGCCACAGAAGGCGTTTTCCTCGCAGGACTGGCACATTCTCCGAAGCTGATTGAAGAAAGTATTATTCAGGCTCAGGCAGCAGCAGCAAGGGCGAGCACAATTCTTTCCCACGACCATCTTGAACTTGAAGCGAACATCTCAATGATAATTGATGAGAACTGTGACGGATGTGCATACTGCGTTGAGCCATGTCCATACAAGGCTATCACGCTTATTGAATACATGTGGCAGGGTTCGGTAAAGAAGGTTGCTGAGGTGAATGAAAGCCTGTGCAAAGGGTGCGGGTGCTGTATGGCAACATGCCCCAAGAGGGGAGCAATGGTTAGAGGATTTACTCTTGACCAGATAAGCGCGCAGATTAATGCTGCGCTTGAATGGATGGAGGTGTGAAATGGGAGAGCAGGAAAAGACATTTGAGCCATTTATTATAGCTTTCTGTTGTAACTGGTGTTCCTATGCTGGAGCGGACCTTGCAGGAGTTTCAAGGCTTCAGTATCCACCAAATGTGAGAATAATAAGGGTGATGTGTTCGGGAATGGTTCATCCCAATCTGGTAATAGATGCTCTTACAAAAGGAGCGGATGGTGTTATAATCTGTGGCTGTCATCCAGGAGATTGCCATTACCAGGAAGGAAATTTGAAAGCCCAGAAAAGGGCAGAAGGAATATACCTGATGCTTGATGACCTCGGAATAGAGAGGGAAAGGTTCAGACTTGAATGGGTTTCCGCTTCGGAAGGAATAAAATTTGCACAGGTTATGAGGGAGTTTGTGGAGCAGATAAGGAAGCTCGGACCCAATCCCATGAAAGGAGGGTAAGAGATGAGGGTAAAAATAGTTGAAAGAAAAAAATTTATGTGGGATGGTATAGAATATGCAACAGAGGCGGAGGCAAAGGAGGCTATGCTAAAATATAAATCCGATGGATTTGAAGTGATAATGGAGAAAGAAGGTGACAAGTTCTTTGTATACACAAGAAGGGTTGCGGCGCAGGTGGTAGTTGAAGGAACTCCACCTGCTTAAAAATAAAAAAGGAGGTGAATCATGGCTGTAAGAGTAGCAGAAGAATGGTTCGCCATATGTGGGGGTTGTGAAGTCACAATCCTTGACATAGGCGAAAAGCTTCTTGACCTTCTGCCCAGCCTTCAGTTCGTCCATATGCCGGTTTTAATGGACCACAAGGTTTACGGGCAGAAGGGAGAGAAGAAGAAGATGGAGATTCCTGAGGCAGATGTGGGAATCATCGCTGGTTCAATAAGGAATGAGGAGAATAAGGAACTGGCAAAGGAGATGAGGGCAAAATGCAAAACCCTTATTGCTCTCGGTTCATGTGCCTGTTACGGAGGAATTCCCGCGCTGGCTAATCTCTACAAATTGGAAGACCTCTACAAGAAGGTCTACAAAGAATCAAAATCCACAGACCCAGCCGAGACTCCAAACCAGGAAGTTCCTCCTTTAACGGACAGGGTCTATGCTCTTGATGAGGTGGTGAAGGTAGATGTTTACATTCCAGGATGTCCCACATCTCCGGACCTGGTAGTTGATGCTCTGACAGCACTTCTGCAGGGAAAACCCTTTACTCTTCCTGAAAGAAGTGTCTGCGATGACTGTCCCACACAGAGGCAGAAGAAGGCAGATATCCAGCTCAAGAGACCACTTGAATCCGTCACAGATATCACAAAACCCGTGAATCAGTCAAGATGCTTCATGGAGTTGGGATATCTATGCCTCGGACCAGTTACAAAGTCTGGATGTGGAGGGCATGAAAAGATTCCAAGGTGTATAAAGGGATACATGCCATGCAGGGGATGCTTCGGACCAATCAGAAAGGGTGCGAACCCCCTTGTTGAAATGATGGGAGCCCTCTCAAGCATAGGACTTGATGCGAAGGCGATTGTTGACAGAGCACCTACAATCCAGAGGTATATAGGTGCGCACGGAAGGCTAAAACCCACACCCGCTGCAAAATAAAAAAGGAGGTGAAAAAATGGGAGAGAGAATAGTTATACAGCCTGTATCAAGAATAGAAGGTCATGCAAAAATAACGATTCAACTGGATGACGCAGGGAATGTCCAGGATACATGGGTGAATGTCATTGAATTGAGGGGATTTGAGAAGTTCTGTATAGGAAGACCGGTTGAGGAACTTCCCAGGATTGTAACAAGTATATGCGGAGTTTGCCCGTGGTCCCATCACCTTGCCAGTGCAAAGGCGAACGATGCGGTGTTTGGGGTTCAGATACCTCCTGCCGCAAAGAAATTAAGAGAACTTTGCAATTCCATAGCCTATTGTGAGGAGCACATCCTCCACTTTTACTTCCTCGCTGGTGCAGATTTTGTTATGGGCCCCGATGCTGATTACTCCGTCAGGAATGTTATAGGTATAGCCCAGAAGTTTCCTGATATAGGAAAGAGGGTTGTGAGGTGCAGATGGCTTGGCGCACAGATGCTTGAAATAGTTTCCGGGAAATCCATTCATCCTGTGACAGCAGTTCCGGGTGGATTCAGCAAGCCATTGACAAAAGAAGAGGTTGAACAATTAAAGCCGATGGCTCAGGAGGTTCTTGACTTTGCAAAGTTCAGCATTGATTATGCAAAGAAGAACATCTTCCCCCAGTATCTTGACACAGTAAAAACTCTCGGTGTTATCACCACAGGATTTCTTGGAACCGTAAGGGAAGACGGAACATGGGATGTGTATGATGGAAAATTGAGGATGATGAATCCTGACGGAAGCTATGTTGACTTCAAGTATGAAGAATATACCGACTACATTGCAGAACATGTTGAGCCATGGACATATCTTAAATTCCCCTATATGAAGAAAGCAGAGAAAATTGTCATGGATATTGATAATCCTGTCGGGGTTTACAGAACCAATACCCTTGCAAGGATAAATGTCTGCGACAAAATGCCCACTCCACTCGCTCAGGCAGAGCTGGAGGAGTTCAGAAAGAACTTTGGAAGACCTGCACAGCTAACTCTTCTTTATCACTGGGCAAGACTTATTGAGCTTCTCGCAAATGCGGAATATGTGGTTCAACTTCTGAACGACCCGGAAATCACAAGCACAGACATCAGAGTTCCTGTTAAACCGAGAGCTGCAAGAGGAGTAGGTTGTGTTGAGGCGCCAAGAGGGACCCTGATCCACGATTATGAAACAGATGAGAATGGAATCGTGACAAATGTAAATCTCATAGTTGGCACAACCCACAACAATGCGGCGATAAACATGTCAGTGAAGAAAGCTGCAAAGGAACTCATAAAGGGTGGAAAATACGACGAAGGGATACTTAACAGACTTGAGATGGCAATAAGGGCTTACGACCCATGTCTTTCCTGTGCTACACACAAACTTGACGGTTCTATACCTGTTAAAGTCACAATAATAGGACCTAACTCTGAAATAGTAGGAACTCTTCAGAATTTCTAATTTTAAAGGGGGGATAATCCCCCCTTTTTCCTTTTTATGAAGCCAAAAAGAATTATCATTCTGGGATGTGGAAATATATTGTTTGGAGATGATGGTTTTGGTCCTGAGGTTGTTCAATACCTTAAAGAAAACTTTGAAATTCCAGAGGATGTTGATGTTATAGATGCAGGGACAGGAGTTAGAAATATACTTTTTGACCTCGTTTTAAATCCCTTCAAACCGGATAAAGTTATAATAATAGATGCGGTAGATATTGGAAGAACTCCTGGAGAGGTATTTGAAATTGACATTTCATCAATACCTTCTGTGAAAATTGATGACTTCTCAATGCACCAGGTTCCAACATCTAATCTGTTGAAAGAATTGAAAGAAATCTGCGGGGTGGATGTAAAGGTTATATGCGTTCAGGTTCAATATATTCCTGAAGAGGTAAAACCTGGACTCTCAGAGGTTGTGAAAAAAGCAATTCCAATCGCCTGCCAAAGAATTATGGAAGAACTAAAAATACTCTAAAGATAGAATTAAGAAATGAAAATTGGAGTTTTTGGAAGTTCATCGGTTTCACCTCTAAGCGAAGCGTGGACTCATGCATATATATTTGGAAGGCTGGCTGGAAGTAGGAATTATGAGATAATCTGTGGAGGATACGGAGGGATAATGGAGGCGGTATCAAAAGGAGCAAGGGAAGAGGGGGGTATTGTTACAGGAGTATGCACAGAGGCTCTGAAGAGAAACCCGAATCCATACCTTTCAAAAATTATCTGGATGAAAACCTACCCACAGAGGCTTGCAAAGCTCATTGAAATTTCGGATGTATGCGTATTCTTTGACGGAGGGATAGGAACATTTACAGAGCTTTTTCTCGTTCTGACATTGAAAACAAGAAGTATTGACAAGTCAAAGCCCTGTATCGTAATTGGAAGGGAGATGGAGGGAAAGGTGAGAAAGGTTCTTGAAATAATAAATGAGGAGCCTTACGGTATTGACTTTTTTTCGTCTCCTCATGAGGCTATAGAATTCATTGAAAAACTCAGATGAGATTTTTTATTGGTATTGACCTTTCTTCTCCCAGAGGAAAATCTGGCGTATGCGTCCTTGAAGGAAAAAATGTCCTTTTTGCAGATTATGTCCCTTTCTCATCCTTGATTGATTTTTTGAAAGAATGGAAAAGGAAGGGAGAGGTTACTATCGCAATAGACGGTCCGCAGGGGCTGTCAGGAGAAAAAGGGAAAATCAGGTTTGCGGATTCAATCCTTAATACCCCTGTAAAATGCGAATATGAGTTTCCACCACCTTCCAATCCCTATTCAGAATTTGTTAAGGGCTCAATTCAACTCTTTTATTCCCTTCACAAAAACCGCTACCTCCTCTTCAATTCCTCAAACCTGAAAAATTTTGAGGTTCTGGAAACATATCCCCATGGGATATGGAATTGTTTGTTGAAATTTCCATTAAAGAAAAAGAGGACAGAGGGTGGCAAAATTGACAGGCTAAAGGTTCTTAAAAAATTTGAATTGGAAACGAAAAAATTTACAACACACGATATAATAGACGCTGGAGCCAGCGCCCTGACAGCCTTTCTTGCAAAAGCTGGAAATTTCATCGCTATCGGGATGGATTTTTTTGAGGACAATGGCATTTTGAGAGAAGGATGGGTTATCCTTCCTTTCCTTCCTCCCTTTTCATAAATTCCTCAATTGGTGGGAGGTCGCTTAAATCCTTAAGACCAAAAACCTCAAGGAATTTCCTGGTGGTTGAGTATGTAAAAGGTCTTCCAGGGGCATCGTGTTTTCTACCCGAAATTTTTATCAATTTTTTTAAAAGAAGTGTCTTTAAGGCACCGGAGGAGTCAATTCCTCCTCTCATTGCTTCTATTTCTGCCCTTGTGACAGGTTGTTTGTATGCGATGATTGACAAAACCTCCATCGCAGACCTTGAAAACCTCTGAGGCTGAAACTTCTCAAGTTTCCTTATCCACTCCCCAAGCTCTTTTTTTGTTCTGAACTGATATCCGCCTGCCACCTCAACAAGTTCAAAGCCGTGAAGGGGAGAAGAATACTCCAGCTTCAGTTCTTCCAGAATTCCCCTTATGGTTGACAGGTCTATAGAATCCCCGAAGACCTTCTGAAATGTCTTTTCATTAACGGGTTCATCGGAAACAAAGATGAGCCCTTCAATTACTTTCCTGAGCTCCTCTCTCTCCATATTCATCTATTCCCTTGAGAATTTCTTCGTCAAATTTCTTTTCGGTTCTGTAAATCATTATCTTCCCAAAAGGTCTCATCTGAACGACTTTTATAATCTGGAGCCTCATCAGTTCAAGAATGGCGAGTATGAAGGCTATAAGGTGCATTATGCTCTGAACCCCTTCTACAAGTTCTTCAAATGGTATCGTTTTCTTCTCAGTAGTTTTTTCAATGATAAATTTTATTTTTTCAACTACAGAGACCTTTTCTATTTCCACTTCGTGAACTGAAGGTTTCTTCATCCTTTTGAGAATATCCTTCATAAGGAGCATAAGGTCGGATGGGGATAGCTCCGTCCATACTTCCTCTTCCACACTTCTTTTTTCAGGTGGTTTCAAGAATACATCCCTGTTAAGTATCTCCCTTGAAAGAAGAAAATCCGCTACCTCTTTAAATGCCTGATAAAAAATAAGGGTTGAAACAAGGTCCTTACGGGGATCTTCTGTTTCTTCTTCACTTTCTTCTCTCAGGAGCATCATTACTTTTATCTGGAGAAGCTTCACAGCCATTACTATGAATTCGGTTGCAATTTCCATGTTGAGCTTTTCCATGGCATCAAGGTATTCAAGGTATTCCTGAGTTATCTGAGAAATGGGAATGTCAAAGATGTCAAATTCGTTCTTTTTGATGAGATAGAGAAGCATATCAAGCGGTCCCTCAAAAATTGGGAGGTTCACTCTCATATTTTTAAACCTATAGCAGCCCTTACCTCCTCCATAGTCTTTTCTGCTATTTCCTTTGCCCTCTTTGAGCCCGTCCTCAAAATTTCAACAATATCTTCTCTGCTGAGAGTTTTCCTTTTTTCCCTTATTGGTTCAAGTGCAGAAACAATTCTTTCTGCAAGTTCTTTTTTATGCTCAACGCATCCTATTTCAGCCTTTCTGCAGGCAGAGGCTATCTCCTTCCTTCTTTCTTCATCTGTATAAATTTTATCAAGTTGAAAGAGTGCGCATTCTTCAGGTTCACCGGGGTCTTTCCTGGTTTTTCTCCTCGGGTCAGTAAACATTTCTGATATTTTGCTCCTTATCTCGTCGGGTGAGTCCGATAAATATATAGCATTGTTAAAGGTTTTTGACATCTTCCTTCCATCTATACCGGGTATCTTTGGATAGGGAGTGAGAAGGGCTTGTGGCTCAGGAAAAACTGGTTTGTAAAAATAATTGAACCTCCTGGCTATCTCTCTTGAAATTTCTATATGAGCAACCTGATCCTCTCCCACAGGAACATAATCCGCCTTATACATAAGAATATCGGCAGCCTGAAGGACTGGATAACCGAGAAATCCGTAAGTATGGAGGTCCCTCGTTTTTTGTTCCCTCAGCTGTTCTTTGTATGAGGGATTCCTCTCAAGCCAGGGAAGGGGGACAATCATTGATAAAAGAAGATGTAGCTCAGCATGCTCTGGAACCATAGATTGAAGGAATAATGTGCTTTTTTCCGGGTCAAGTCCCACACATATCCAGTCTTTCATCATTTCAATAGTGTTCTCCGTTAACTGGGATGTGTTTGCGTATTCTGTAGTAAGAGCATGCCAATCCGCTGAAAAGTAAAAACACTCATATTCTTCCTGGAGTTTCACCCAGTTAATAAGTGCTCCATAGAGATGCCCAATGTGGAGCTTCCCGGATGGTCTCATTCCGCTTAATACTCTCCCTTTTTTCATTCTCAGGAGGCGTAAAGCTTTTCTATAATCTCAGCATATTTCTGATACACCACCTTTCTTTTTACTTTCAATGTGGGCGTCAATTCTCCTGATTCAATCGTAAAATCCTGTGGAAGAATGGCAAATTTTTTAATTGTTTCAAAGGAAGCAAGTTTTGAATTTACCTCGTCTATCCATCTCTTTACCCTCTGGTAGATCTCCCTGTGGGATACGAGTTCCTCATAAGAGGAGTAAGTGATGCCTTTTTCTTTGGCATATTTTTCAGCCTCTTCTTTGTTTACTGTTATAAGGGCGACAAGATATGGTTTTCTATCTCCGAGAACAACTATCTGACTTATAAATGGGTCTGCCTTTACCATATTCTCTATGTTCTGCGGAGCCACATTCTTTCCTCCTGCGGTGACAATCAGGTCCTTCTTTCTGTCAGTGATGAAGAGGAAGCCGTCCTCATCTATATAGCCTATATCTCCTGTCTTGAACCATCCATCCTCCGTAAACGCCTCCTTTGTTTGATCTGGTTTTTTAAAATATCCAAGGTATGCAACATTATCACCTTTTCCGAGTATTTCCCCGTCCTCTGCTATTTTTATCTGACAGCCCGGAATGGGGAGCCCAACGCTTCCAAACTTGAAATTATCAGGTCTGTTTATTGTAAGAGCAGGGCATGTTTCAGTCAGTCCGTAACCCTCAAGTATCAAAAGCCCGCAGGAATGGAAGAACTCTGCAATCTCCTTTGCCAGTGGAGCACCGCCAGATATAGCATATTTCAACCTTCCTCCCAGCCTTTCCATTACCTTATTGAAAACCAGTTTCTTTGCAATCGCAAATTTAAGTCTTAAAATCAAAGGAACGGGTTTCTTCTTCTGAATGTATTCACTCCTTTTTCTTCCAACCTTTAATGCCCAGTTGAACATCTTTTCCTTAAGTGGGCTTTCTTTTGCCTTTGAAAGGATTGCTGCATAAAACTTTTCATATATTCTTGGGACGCTGTAGATAACAGTTGGACGCACCTCTACAAGATTTTCCGGGAGCTTCTGTAAGCTTTCAGCAAAAGCGACGACATTTCCGAGATAGATTTCTACAAACTCGCCACATCTTCCAAAGGAATGAGAGAAGGGAAGAAATGTAAGGTCAAGTTCCTTTTCTTCACCTATTATGGCAAGGGATGCCAGTCCTTCAATCATGGCAAGGTGATTCTTATGGGTCTGAACAACTCCTTTTGGAGGTCCTGTGGTTCCGGATGTGTAAACTATTGTGGCTATTTCCTCGGGCTTTATGTCTTTAATTGTCCTTTCAATATATCCCTTATCATCATACTTTTTGCCAAGGGCTATTAGATGGTCAAGCGACATGACAAACTCATCTTCCCCTTTAAACCCTTCAATGACAATTACCTTCTTTACTTCAGGGATGTCTTTTCTTATTTTCCTCATCTTCTCCAGCTGAATGAGGTCCTCAACAATTACAGCCTTCGCCTCTGAATCGTTTATAATATACATAGCCTGTTCTGGGGTATTAGAAGGGTATATGGGAACAGTTACCGCACCTATTGAAAGTATTGCGAAGTCCGAGTAAACCCATTCAGCCCTTGTTTGAGACATTATACAAACCTTATCCCCTCTCTTAATTCCGAGGGCGAGGAGACCCTTTGATATATTTCTTGTAATTTCGCCTATTTCTTCCCACTTTCTTTCCCGCCACTTCCCTTCTATCTTGACAAGATGCCCAACATTGTCCTTAGAGGTATTTACCCTGTCCCAGAACATCTCTGCCAGATTTTTATATTTCATCTCGCTCCTCCTTCTTTTTTTTGAATTGTAAAAAAAATTAAATAAAAAGGCAAACAAATTTTTTGTTACCCCCTAAAAATTGAAGTGCCTGTGAAAAAATTAACCCCTTAACCAGGTCAGTTAACTTGATAAATTGGAAGTTTGAAGATATACTGGATTCCATGACTTCAAAAAAAGTTCGTAAAGAAGAAATAGACAGAATGGTAGAAAAAGCATATTTTTCCGAGCCACATTTACTAAAAAATTTTTTCAAAGAGATAAAAAAAATTGCCGTTGAGAACGGGATTTTTCCCGCATCACTTCACAATACCTATAAGGAGTTTGGAAAGAGGAAGTTAGAATTCACTGTCCCCGCCTTTAACATAAGGTTCCTTCCCTATCATACAATGCGGTCCATATTTAGAAAGGCTGTGGAAATGGAAGCTGGATGGTTCATAATGGAGATAGCAAAATCAGAAATAGGATATACCGGACACAGTCCCCTCATGTATTCATTCCTGGTCCTTGCTTCTGCCCTGAGAGAAGGATTTGCTGGACCCGTTTTTATTCAGGCTGACCATTTTCAACTGGACAGAAAAAAATTTTTTGAAAATCCTGACGAAGAGATTTCAACATTGAAAAACCTTATAATCTCAGCAATTGAAGCGGATTTTTACAACATTGACATTGATGCCTCAACGCTCGTTTCAGTTGATGAAAAAGACCCGTTTAAGGAACAGGAGAAAAATGGGATTGTAACAGCAGAACTCACAGAGTTCATAAGGAAGAAGCAACCAGAAGGAGTCACTATAAATATAGGTGGTGAAATAGGAGAGATAGGAAAGAGAAACAGCACGCCAGAAGACCTGATTGCATTTATGGAGATATATCTTGGTGAAATAAAGAAAAGAGGTATTAAAGAAGGGCTGACAAAGATAAGCATCCAGACAGGGACGAAGCACGGAGGATTTGTCCTTCCAGATGGTTCTGTAGCAAAAATAGATGTGGATTTTGAAACAATTGAAAAGCTTTCAAAACTTTCAAAGGAAAAATATGGACTCGGAGGGGTTGTCCAGCACGGAGCCTCCACCCTTCCGAAGGAACTTTTTAAAAAATTCCCGGAGGTGGGAACTCTTGAAATTCATCTGGCAACGGAGTTTCAGAACATCCTCTTCAATTCCCGCTCTATCCCCGGAGAAATAAAAAAAGAAATGTTGGAATACATTATGGAGAAATTTGGCAGTGAGAAAAAATCCGATGAAACGGAGGAACAATTCTTTTACAGAATGAGGAAATTCTGTGCAGGGGAGTTTAACAAAAAGTTATGGAATCTACCCGATGAGAACAAAGAGGAGTATATGGAGGAAATAGGGGAATATGTGGGGTTTATTTTCACTTCCCTTGGGGTGAAAGGGACAATTCGTGAGAGTAGGCAAATTCAGCCCCCCAGAGCATAACTGCTATAGAAAAGTAAACCCACAGGACCGCTATAATTAATGTGCTTATTGAACCGTAGATGAGGTTTATCTTTGTTATAGTTGACATATACCAGAGGAAAATATACCTCCCTATTTCCCAGACAAAAACTGCTGAAAGCCCACCGTATATAACTGACCTCCTCGGAACATTCCTTGATGGAAGGAAGTAGTATATGAAACAGCAGAAGGAAAAGTAAAAAAGGGGCGGGAAAATATATCGGCTGAATATCCCGGTTTGGGGGATTGATATGTTTGCCTTTGAACTCGCAATTCTGATCAATGTCCAGTAGATTGCCTTGCTTATCACCATCCCGAGTATTATTACGCATACGACAAAAACGCTGCCCAGGGATGTGAGGTGCCTTTTAAATGTCTTGATTTCTCCTGTTTTGAAAACAACATCAAGAGCCTTTGAGGTTGAAGAAAATACAAGCGTCGCTGCCCAGAGGGTGATTATAAAGCCGATCACTCCGAGGGCATGAATGGAAATGGAAGGATTTTCAAGATTTGCCATAACCTCATGAGGGACACTCGGAAAAAGCCTTGATGCGAAATCAATTAAAGAGGATACAATGAAGGATTTCGTTCCATATATTTTCGCTGTGAAAAGGATGCTCAAAAGGATAAGGGGAACAAGTGAAAGGACTGCAAAGTAAGAAAGGGCAGCGGATGTGTAAAGGCAATCGTCGTTATGGAAGTTTCTCAACGCATTCCAGAAGATACTTGCTATTTTTCTCAACCTCATAAGAAAATTTTATATATTAAAAATTATCCTTTCAATGCAATTTCACTCCACATTTCGGTAAAACTCCATTCTTAACTTTTGCAGCCTTCTTTCAAGAAAGTAGGAACTTTTTAAAGGGGAATACCTCCTTGGATTTGGAAGAATGGCAGCGAGCCTCAGTGCCTCTTCAGCAGTAAGTGAGGAAGCATGCTTATTGAAATAATGAAGAGCTGCCACCTCTGCACCAAATATCCCTTCTCCCCATTCAACTATGTTGAGGTAAATCTCAAGGATTCTCTTTTTTGAGAGAAAGGTCTCAATTTCAACAGTCAAAACAGCCTCATAGAGCTTTCTAAAAATACTCTTTTTGGGATTCAAAAACAGATTTTTTGCCACCTGCTGGGAAATAGTGCTTCCTCCCCTTACAAACCTCCTCTTCTTAAGATTTACCTTTATTGCATATTTTATCCCTTCAATGTCAAAACCGTTGTGTTCCCAGAACTTTGAGTCTTCCGATATTATAACTGCCTTTACGAGATTTGAGGAGATTTTTGACAGAGGAACCCACTTCTGCCGTATCTTTAAAACCTTCCCCTTCTTTTTCTCTTCCTTTATGCGATATTTCATCATAGAGGTCATCTTCGGATTATGAAAATTTAGCATTATTATCTGGATGGGTTTAAAAACATAAAGAATAATGAGGATTCCAGAAATTACCGCTATCAATTTCTTGTTCAAGAAGGTTTTTGCCTTTTTCATCCCTTTTATTCTTCAATTTTTTTATTGAGCCTGTTTAAAACTTCCTTCACGGTCATACCCCTTTTTTCTGCCGTCTTTTTAACGCTTGAATACTCGTAAGAGAAGTTTGTCAATTTGCCATTCCAGTATGCCTTCTTCACAATAATCTTTTCTCCTCCAAAATTAATAACCCCTTTCTTTCTTAATAATTCAATCCTTCCGACAGGATAATATCTCAGCCCGATTGTTGTAGTTGTCCTGAAAAGCACAGAGGATAGGTCTGTTAGTTTCTTTTTTTCACAGAGAATAGAAACCACATAACCAGGTCTTGATTTCTTCATTATTACCGGTGTTATGTAAACCTCAAGGGCTCCGTTCTGAAAAGCCTTTTCAAAAAGGTCTTCAAACATGAATGGTGGCATATCGTCAATGTTGGTTTCAATGACAATTATTTCCTCCTCCTTCACTTCATTGCATATAATTGCCCTCAATGCATCGGGAAATGGGTTATTTTCATATCTACCTATTCCATAGCCTATCTTTTCCGGAGAAAACCTCATTGAGGGAGTAAATTCTGCCTTTAAGACTTTAAGGATTACTGCTCCTGTAGGAGTTGTAAGCTCTCCGGTTCCTTCTCTGAATAATGGAAAACCCTTTAAAATATCAAGGGTTAAAGGAGAAGGTGCGGGAAGAAGTCCGTGAGAGGACTTAATGAAACCCCCTCCTACATTAACGGGTGCAGAATAAACCCTTTCAATTCCGAGAATCTCCTTTGAAACTATTGCACCTGCTATATCCACCAGGGTGTCAAGGGTTCCGAGCTCATGAAGGTGGACCTCGTCAGTTTTTTTCCCATGAGCCCTTGACTCAGCGGAGAAAAGGATTTCAAATGCGAGTTTTATGTCGTCCTTTATGGATTTTTTAAAGGAAAGACCTTTTAAAATTTTCTTGAATTCCCTGTAGTTCTTAAATACCTGCCTTTCACCCCCCTTTACTTCAACCCTTGTTCCGCTCAACCCTTTTAACTTAACCTTTTTAGCCTTTATCTCAAAACCTTTAATTCCACCCTTTTTGAGTTCCTCTTCCAATTTTTTATGTGAAAACCCCGTGTCAAAAAGGGATGCAAGAAACATATCGCCTGAAATACCTGAAAATGGGTCAAGATAAAGAACCTTCAAATTTTTACCTTTCTCTCCTTAATCATCCTTTCGTATGCATGAGCGAGCCCGGTGAAAAATATGAGTAGGTCCGCCACATCCGTTGGGGAATGAACCCCTTTTCCACCATCCCCGTAAAATATGTTCACAACCCTTCCCCTGAATAGGACAGGGATTATGAATGCAGTAACAGGCTCTCCCCCTATTACCTCAAAGAATTCATCGGGAATCCCTGATAACTTTCCAACGAAATGGCTCTTCGTTTGAAGGACGAATCTAAAAGTTCCCATCTCATCTATATTCTTAACAAACCTCCTGAACCTCTGTCTGTTAACTCCCTCCCCTATTCCATCCCATCCAATTAGTTTATCCTTCATGAGGACAAAAAGACAACTCCTTTTAAACCTGTTCATTGCAAGTTTTAACACCGTTTCACCGAGTTCGTCCCTGTTCTTTATCTTATCAAGAAGTGCCCTTGCCTCTTTCAGAGAAATTGGAGAAAATTCCTCCTCAATCTCAACCTCTATTTCTTCCTCAACATCAGGCACTGGCTTTTGCATGTATAATTTTTCAAAGTCCTCCTGTGAAAGGAGCTCCTGAGGTTTTAACATTTCCTTTTTATCAGGAAGCTCTTCAACCTTTTCAGCATGGGGCTTTAAATACTCCTCCCTTTCCCTTTTTGTTAGAAGGATGTATCTCGTCTCCCTTTTTATCCCGTAATACCTTTCAAGGAGATATCTTATGAGGATTTCAGGAAGGATATATGGTTTAACTTTTAAACCAGTGAGAAAGGATATTTCATCTATGGCATCAAGGTTTTCTGGTTCCTCCATTATGAGGTGGAGGGTTTTGTTTTCCTTTTTGAATGGGATCACCCGGTGTTTTTTTGCCATCTCCTTCGGTATAAGGGAAATCACCTCCGATGGAATGTCTTCTATCTGGGAATATGGAGGAAGCTGAACTCCATGCTGGAGGCTCAAGAATACTGACAGGGTATTTACAGAGATATAACCCAGCTCAACAAGATTTGTCCCTATTTTCCCTCCGAATATGACCTGAGATTCTACCGCCTCTTCAAGCTGCTTCCTCGTAACTATCCCGTTTTCAACAAGTATCTCTCCAAGCCTTTTCATTTTTAATAGTATACCTCAACGGAAAAAGGTTTCAATTGATTTAGAGTTGACTTTTGAAAAACCTTAATGCATTATCATGAAAAATTTTTTTGACCTCTTCCTCCTTAAACCCTGCCCTGAGGAGCGCACGGGCGAGGTTCTGGTATTTTGAAACATCCTCAAGCCCCTCTGGAACCGAAAATATGAAACCATCAAAATCAGAGCCAATGCTTATAAAATCTGTTCCGAATCTTTCTGCACAATAGGCTATATGACGGACGATGCCTTCAATCTTCCTTGAAAAAATAGATGACAAAAAATATGGATAAAAAATTATTCCTATTATCCCACCCGCTTCTTTTATTGCTTTTATCTGCTCATCAGATAAGTTTCTCCACATATTTTTCACCCCGCATACACCAGTATGAGAAACAAATGGTGGCTTTTCCGATTTCTCAATAGCATCAAAGAAACCCTTATAACTTATGTGAGCGAGGTCTATAATTATTCCTGCTTTGTTCAACTCTCTAACCAGCTCAACTCCCTTTTTTGTAAGTCCCTCGTTCCTGAATTTTTCTCTCACAGATGGACTCGCATATTCTGTCTTCGTAAAATGGGAGAGTGTGAAATACCTGACCCCTTTCTCCTTCAAAATGGAAATCATTGATAAATCATCTTCAATTGCATGGGAACCCTCAACACCGAGTATAACTCCTATCTTTCCATTTAAATCAAGGTCCTCTTTATTTCTTATAAGATGAAGCTGAGGATTTCCCTTCAATATACCTTCAATGTGGTTCAATGTTTTCAGTGTCCTTTCCTTTTTCCTTCTTGTATAGGGAGGGACAACTATTCCGAATCCTCCTATTCTCAATCCACCCTCTATAGCCCTCGGGATGTCAAAGTGATTGAAAAGTGGAGTGAAACCGAATATATGTCTGTGCCTTTTCTCTATTTTGTATCCAAACCTTTCAGTCCATATAAATGTATCAATGTGGAGGTCTATTACAGGAAACAATGAAAATAAAAAGAGCGGGAAACGGGATTCGAACCCGCGACCCCCGCCATGGCAAGGCGGTGCTCTACCGCTGAGCTACTCCCGCATGATTTATATTTATACAAAATTTTTAATCCCATTTCAACTGTAGACACACACGGACATTGTTACCAGGGGGAGGGGGGTTGGAAATTTGAGTTAGAAGGGATAAAATTGGATAAAGAGGTTGCCTTTTTTGTGATAGAGAGTGCGTTGAGGTCAATGGGAATAAG
>Ga0272445_1000086_pt1 | contig 90540 bp, 88 predicted proteins | sample YNPCB0031_FD_194404 | JGI IMG/M metagenome (GOLD analysis project Ga0272445, IMG submission 194404) | Hot spring sediment microbial communities from Yellowstone National Park, WY, United States - YNP-CB-003-1 | ecosystem: Environmental > Aquatic > Thermal springs > Hot (42-90C) > Sediment...
ACCATTTTGGTAACGGTGTGCTGGTAGAAGATGCGTTTACCCTCCTCATTGTATTCATAATGTATTATTCTTAGGCTTCCGCCCCTCTGCTGGAGAACGCCCGGTAAACCGCAAACAGGACATTTAACCTTCATAATTAGAGGCTAGGGGGCTTGGAGGATAAAATGGGTTTTTAATATGCCTAAATACTCTACTCAAATATGCTTCTGAAGAATTAATCAAGAGATTCAAATGACTCTATTAATTCTTTTAACTCTTCAGTATTATTTATGGAGCCTAGTGCTGCTAAAGTTTCGTTTACGGTTTCTTCAAATATTTTAATTATTTCTTGAAGCGATTTAGCACCAACACCTATTACTTCAAGTATAAAAAGATTTGTTAGGAAAGCTAGAATCCCTAAAACTGCAATCTCATTAGGAGATACCAATATTTCAATATCTTCAATTGCTTCTTTTATTCGTGCTTTTAACCATCTTCTTAAAGAAGCATCAGTTTGAGCAAGCCTATAATAGGTATTTCTATTTTCATCAACTAATTTTTCCAAAACACCCTCCTTAACAAGACGGTTTAGATAATTTATCAAAGTTCGTTTTGAAATACCTTTTTCCTCCGCTAATTCCGCAATTTCGTTAAAAGATAAAGCCATACCGCGTTTTTCCCAAAATTTTAGTATGGAATCAAAAAAGGTTTTCGGCCCTCTTTTTGTTTACTTCTTATCGGATTTATTATGGATTTAAGAGATGTTAATATAGATTTGGGTGAAATGTTTTTGGATAAAGCAATATATACTCTGAAAATATTTTAATTTATCTGGTGTCTTTATGGTTGTGTTTGAGAAATCTATTGCTTACTTCAGTAGCGCAGGTGAGGAAAATACCGATATTGTTTTAGCCTTAGCGAGAAAAAGAGCTGAGGATCTTGGTATCAGAGATGTTGTCGTTGCCTCCACTAGGGGTGTAACGGGCGTTAAGGCTTCTGAGATCTTTAAGGGCTTCAATCTTATTGTGGTTACACATCACACAGGCTTCAGGGAGCCGGGGCATCAAGAGTTAACTGAGGAGAACCGTCAAATAATAGAGAGGAACGGTGGAAAAATCTTCACTGGAACACATGTTTTCATGAATGTTGAGAGGGCTATAAGAAGCAAGTTTGACACAGCCTATCCAGCCGAGATAATGGCTCAAACATTAAGGTTATTCTGCGAGGGAATGAAGGTTGCGGTTGAGATAGCGGCGATGGCGGCTGATGCTGGGCTGATACCTGTAGATAGGGAGGTGATAAGCATAGCTGGAACTGGAAGGGGCGCTGATACGGCTATAGTAATTAAACCCGCAAACTCCCCAAGAATATTCGACATGGTGATTAAAGAGATAATAACTAAACCTAGAGGCTGACCTTAACCTCTACATCTGAAGTTCAAGGGGATGAGCAGCATGCTAAGGAGGAGACTTGGCAAAACAAACCTTATGGTTTCAATAATAGGTTTCGGCGCAATAAAGCTGCCGCTTATAGATCGGGAGACATCCAGCAAGATACTTAATAGGGCTCTTGATCTCGGCGTAAATTTCATCGATACGGCGAGAGCATACGGAGATAGTGAAGAGAAAATAGGTTCAGCCATAAGCAGCAGGAGGGATGAATTTTACATATCGACAAAAAGCGGAGCCCTCACGTATGAGGATATGAAGAGGGACATAGAGATAAGCCTTAAGAATCTCAGAACTGACTATATAGATTTATATTTATGCCATAACCTTCGATATCCGAACGATTACGATAGGGTTATGGGTCCCGGCGGGGCTATGGATGCCCTTAAAGAGGCGAAGAAGGAAGGCGTTATAGGGCATATAGGCTTTAGCTGCCACAGGTTCCATGAAACGATGGAAAGAGGCATAAAATCAGGCGAGTTTGAGGCGATAATGGTTTCCTACAACATGCTGGATGATGAATCCGTTGGGGATAGAATACTGCCATTAGCCAAGAAGATGGATGTGGGGGTTATAGCCATGAAACCCCTCGCTGGGGGATTCCTAGCTTCTCCACCTCAAGAATTTACCAAACGTATTGGCATCCCAATAAATGCTGAGACAGCGCTTAAATTCATCCTATCTAATGATGCGGTCGCCACAGCCATACCAGGAATAATGAGGATGGATGAGGTTGAGGAAAACACCCGGGTCGGCGTGAACTTCACATATATGAGCAGCGAAGATTTAAAAAAGATTAGGGAAGCCGCTGAATCTATAAGCGGAGGCTTCTGCCGCGGATGCGGCTACTGCCAGCCTTGCCCTCAGGGAGTGCGCATACCAGTGATCCTGCGTCAGCTGGCTTACTATAATAATTACGGCTTAACTGAGTGGGCTAAATGGCGATACAAGATGGTGGAGGTTAAGGCTGACTCATGCGTTCAATGCGGGCAATGCGTTGAGAAATGCCCCTATGGATTAAACATTCCGGAGATGCTTAAAGAGGCTCACATGCTGTTGTCCAGCTAAAAATTTATTTTAACTAAGCAAAATTATTTAATGATAGAGCATGCTGATCAAGGATTTTCTAATCGATTTGGCTTCAGAAAGGGCTCCAGGTCCACGTCCATCATTCACGGTTCTAGACATAATAAGGCTTCTTAAGATTCTAGCCGTATCAGGAAAAATTGGACGTGGAAAAATGTCCAAGAATCTAGGTATGGGCGAAGGATCAACTAGGACAATGCTGAAACGTCTGGTAGATGCGAACCTCGTTGCTAAATCAAGAAACGGATGCTCGCTAACACCTAAGGGTAAAAGATTATGGGATAACATTCAAAGCGTCATTCCGAGAATTGTTGAAATCGGGGAGAACGAGTTAACTCAGGCACCATTTAATGTTGCTGTTCTAGTTAGAGGATACGTTGTGAAAGTAGAAAGCGGGCTGGAGCAGCGCGATGCAGCTGTAAGGGCTGGTGCAAAGGGCGCGGTGACGATGGTGTTCAAAAATAATAGGCTGATTATTCCAAGCGTAAGCATGGATTCAGAAAGAGATTATCCGGCTGCTTCCAGAGAGATTATGCGTCTCATGAAGCCTAAGGAGGGCGATGTTATAATAATTAGCAGCGCAAACACGCCTAAAGATGCCGAGTACGGCGCCCTTGCAGCCGCCTGGTCGATAATAAGCGGGTAACCGCTCAGCGCGCTAATACGTTATTTTCTCCCCGCCGGCAAATATGCGTTCTAGGGCTGCATTCAAATCCAAAAAGCCTTCATTGGTCTTAGCCGACACCGATATCAATGGGAAGTTCAAGCCAAGCTGATAAATTGCCCTACTAAGCCTATGGCTTAATAGGCGTCCCTCCCCCTCAAGCTTCTTATTTATGGCGGCTTCAAGAGCAGCCCTATCTTCAGACCATTCTATAATGATATCAACATCACCCTGAAAAAGCAGATCGCATTTAGACAGAACATGCAGCTGCGGCAGAAGGAAGCGCATATAAACCGCTGCTGAAAGAAACATGTTTGAGACGTAATTAAGCGGGTTTAATGAAAAGACAGCGTCGAAAAGATATATTATGGCTTTCGGATCCCTGCTTATCTCCCTGGCTATGTATGGTCCGCTTGCCCTGAAGGCGAAGAGCTCCATCTGCCCCGGCGTATCAACAAGCAGAATATCCGGGTTGAGCTCCTCTATTTCCCTGCTTATATTCTCGATTTCGCCGGCGATCAGATCCGCAGCCATAATAAGTGCACCGTTCGGTCCGAGCTCATATTCATCCATTATCTCGTCAATAGTTATGTAGTCGCGGACATCAATATCCGGTGTGTAGGGCAGCTTAATTGCGCCTGGATCAAGATTTAAAGTCGCAACATCCTGCTCATTGATCTTAAGCCATTCGCTAAAGGACGCTGTTAAGAGCGATTTGCCTGAACCGGCTGTTCCAATTATAAAGGCGATAAAAACCATGCTTAATTAAAACCCCCTATACTCTAATGAAGCCTAAAAGATTATTCTGAAGCATTCGCTTAGATCCCTAGGGAGAAGGAAACGTTACCGACGCTTATATCTGTATCGCCCGTATTCTTCCACCCTTATCGCGTATGATCTCTGAAATCTGCAATATTGCCCTCTCAATTCTCTGCTTAGCAACGCTTTGATCATCAGAGGTTGTTGAGAAATGCAATTCAATATAATGAGTTTTCTCCGATATCTTCGGATGGGATTTTATGTACACGTAGGGGTTATCCCGCATAATCTCCTCAATCACCGGAGCAAGTTCGGATTCAGGTACACCCCTAACCTCTAGGCTGGCTTCATAGAACGTTAGGTTTCCAGATATTTTACGTAGGAGGGGCTCGAGCTGCTCCTCAAATATGGCCATCATCTCCTGAGGGACCCCTGGAAGCATAACTAGGCTTACGCCCTCATATTCGATGAGGACCCCAGGCGCGGTTCCAACAGGATTCGGCAGGGGCTTAGCTCCCCTAGGTAATCTAGCCATCTTAAGCCTATAAGGCGTCATCTCGAACCTTTCCATCCGCCCCTCAGCAACATATCTCTCATATTTTTTCCTAATCATTTCCAGAGCCTCAGCGTTCTCCTCAAGATCTCTATTAAGGGCTTTAGCGACACCTTCAAGGGTTTTATCATCGAATGTTGGTCCTAAACCGCCGGTTGTTATGATGAAGGCTGGTTTACGCTGAATAGACTCTTTAATGGCTGAGGATATTTCATCTAAGTCATCTCTAACTACGGTTATTCTTTTAACGGATAAGCCTAAACTCGTTATCTTTCTTGCAAGCCAATGAGCATTAGTATTCAGCGTTTTGCCTATGAGGAGTTCATTTCCAACGCAAATTATTTCCACATAAGCCGCGGGCAAATCGATTCCTCCAGCACTAAAGAATTGCATAGTACACTTAAATTTAAAGATTAATTTTCCATGCAATCAGTTATAACATTTATCTTTTATCGCATTTTTCTATATGGGGAAGCGTGGATGGACATACACGCTGCGCTTTTTAAAGGGCATGATTCTCTGGCATGGAAGAGAGATTTCTAGGAATCTACTTCTTTCTTGAGAGCCACCACCGCAAATACTCTTTCCTAATTCTTTTCTGCTCCTCATCGTCCCGCTCTGTCTTATCCCGGATTTTCTCCCTAAATTCAACAATTTCTTGAAGAGTAAGCGATAAACCGCATCTTCTACATACGTAATGCTTAGTGCCGCTTAAATATAGCATTTCGCCTCCACATTCAGGACAGTAAGGCATTTTATTAACCCTTCACAAAAATAGGGTTTAATCAAACACAAATACTTTTTGGTTTAATTAAGTTAACGCAAAGTTTTAGAGCAGCCTAACCCTTCAATTATTAGAGCCGGGGAGCCAATCTCGCCGCCAGGCTACATAATGCGCCCGGCATGGGGTGGCAGAGCGGTAATGCGCTGGACTCGAGATCCAGTGGCCCTTTCGGGCCTCAAGGGTTCAAATCCCTTCCCCGGCGCCACCTTTTTAGTTTCAAATTCCTTTCCTTTTCCGCAGCGGATTTCTGTTTGACCTCCGTTTTTTCACGGCTAAAGGAAAGGCGCCTATAATGCACTTTTATGGAATTATTTATTTGGACCATATCGTCTTCAAGGGATGCGATGGTTTTCATGCCTAGGATGCGCCTCCATAGTCTAGCAGTTAGGCTGGCTGTCTCCGCATCCTGAATGATCGCTTCAGCGGTTCTAAGGCTTCTGGATTTTTCTATGGGCGCGCGTAGAGGAGCATCTCTATGGCCCTACAAGTGTCGGCTCTTGCATGCTCCGCCCATCTAATTTCAGGGAGCGAGATGAGGTTTGGATGAAGCCCACACATGGCGAGAAGTCGCCGGAAAAATTACTTGCGCATCTATTGGATTGTCGAAAAATTTATTTTTCAGATAAATGTTTTATTCTGATGATTTAATATGTCGGAAACTCTTGAAGTTAAGATCGGTAAAAGGGGCGAAATTTACACCACTCGGGAAATACGCGAGAAAACCGGTCTTATCGTGGGTGGGAAGGCCTTAGCAAAGATAGATGGGGGTAAACTGATAATTGAGCCCAAGCCTACAGCGCTATCCCTTCTTGAAAAGCCTAGAATAGGTGCTAAGCCGGTAACTCCTGAGGAGATGTCCATATTGAGGCGGGAGATTGTCGGGGAAATCGAGACCAGGTAAAATCTCAAAGGTGTTTCTAGATACAACTTTTCTCCTTCCCTTTTTCCAGCTGGACATAGCCGTCCAAGGCTTCACCCTGAAGAAATTCAGGGATTTCCTAGAGGGACTTTCCGAGATTCATGTGAGCGAGTTATCCATTTTCGAGGCGAAGAGCAAAATATTTAGGCTTTCAAGGAAGGACCCTACCTACGCAGATGCGTTGAAAAACTTTGGGAAAAATCTTGCCTTACTTAGAGAAGACGAAAAATTCTATTTCCACCCATATGTGGAAGCTGACGACGTATTTTTCAACCTAATATCATCTTCGTTCATGAATCAGAAACTCGATTGCTTTGACATTATAATGTTAGCTCAAGCCTTAAATGTAGGGTTACTCCTTACAGAAGACAAAGAAATCTTAGATTTAAGGCAGCGGGAAAATTTTAAGAAAGACCCTGTTTTTGGAAAACTATCAATTAAACAATGGAAGGAACTCTCGCATACTTAATCCAAGAATTTTAGTTCTCAATGACTCTTATATGCATGACACCAGAAAACGCCGCTGTCCGCAGAGCCAGCGGATCGCCGCGATATGAAGGCTCACACCCCCCTTTAAGGGCAAACTTTCATAGCGAGCTTCCCGCTCCTTAAACTCTCAATTAAACGCCTATACATCCTCTTTGAATAATCACGTATTCCCCCATCTCACCCATCATGGGTTCTGAAGATTTAAAAAAGGATTTGAACCCAGAACCGGCGAGTCTCGGTCAGACGCCATAGCTTTCAGCTTGGATAATCCATAGAGTGCAGCCTCATACTGTTTGATTAGAATTATGGTTTTTTATTATTTATTTTAATTTCTTCATTCTGTTTCCTATATGTTTAATATGTATGATGCTAACCCATGAATGACGATCAATTAGGAGATATGAAAAGTTTGATACGCAAAGACGCTTTGGCTAAAATATTTGCGGTTCTGCTACTCATATTAATGTTTAATGCATCAACAGGTTTCATGGAGAACGTTATTTCCGAAAATCGAAGTTTCAAATTATCAGTAGAAATAGTGAAAATTGATATTAATGGTTTAAAAGTTCATTTAGAGGGTCGCGCTCAGGGCATAAATTTTCCTGGGCAACTAGATCAATATCAAGTTCAAATTGATTGGGGCGATGGAAATACTGATCTTAATTCTACATGCGATTTTACTTTAAAAGATCTTGATAACGACGAGAGGAAAGACGACTTCGAAGGAAGCTGGTTCTCTGATCCCGACCATACATATGCAACTTATGGAAACTACACGATTAAGGTGAAACTTTATCATCAGAAAGAATCGGGCGCCGAATCTTCTGAGTATGCTGTGACGCAGATAACAATTCAGCTGGTATATGCAGATCTGTCGATAATGAAAAGCGGGCCTCTCTATGCCCATGTTGGCGATACCATCACATACACATTTAACATTACCAATCTTGGTCAATATGATGCGGAAAACGTTACTGTTAAAGATTCTTTGCTTGGCGACATTTATGGACCCGAATATTTAGCAGCGTACACCTCTAAACTCTTCACAATAGAATACCATGTAAAAGGTGATGATCCAGATCAATTAATTAGCATAGCGAGTATTACAAGCGATACCTATGACCCTGATGAGGAAAATAATGAGGCTTCATGGGCTGTTACTATACTCCGTCCAGCCATTGCTATTAAAAAATCTGCTGATAAGACCAATGTTCATGCGGGAGATGTTATAACCTACATATATAATATCACAAATCCTGGCAATGAGCCGCTTAAGAATATAATCGTTGTAGACAATTTAGGTATGAATGGCAGTTATGTAAGCGGCGACATAGATAATGATGGCTGGCTGGATCCAGATGAGTTCTGGATTTTCAGTGCAACATACGAAGTTAAGGATGAAGATCCAGACCCGCTAAAGAACACTGCAACTGTATCAGGCTCATGCGAGCATAATCGGACAGTGACAGCCACAACCCAACTTGAGGTCCGAAAAATAAGGCAGTATAATATAACTTTCGATCAGCAGGGGTTGGATGGCACCATAGATGGCAGCTCAGCGCTTCTCACCGTTAATGGCACAGATATATACGAGTTACCCTTCAGCATGCTGGTTGATGAAGGTGAAATAATAGTATTTTCATATTCCACTAATATTTCAAGTACGGTTGAAGGTAAACGTTTCATATTAAAATCTGTAAATGCATCCTCGCCGCTAATCGCGGATGGATCGAAACTAATAATTGGAGAATATAAAAGCCAGTATCAACTTACTCTCTCGGTCCATCCCTTGGGAGCCGGAAGCATAACGCTTAATCCGCAGAGCTCTGACGGCTGGTATGACTCTGGAACATTTGTTACCGCAACTGCAGTGTCTGTCTCAGACTATATCTTCGACCACTGGGAGCTCGATCACTCAAACACTGGCTCAAGCAACCCAATAAATGTGACTATGAACTCTCCGCACAATCTGACCGTAGTGTTCAGCGGCGCAACATATGTTTTGACCGTTTACGTCAACGACCAGAGTGTTGGTGGTTACGTCCAAGACTATCCCATCAGGGTTGACGGAACAGAATATAAAACCGACACTAGCGGAAAGGTTCAGGTTCAAGTGAGCTACGGCTCTCACACGGTTGAAATACTTACGCCTACGGGCTACAATGTCCGCTTCCTGTTCCTAAACTGGAGCGATGGCTCAACAGATAATCCAAGGACAATAAACGTAACTGGCGACACTACACTAAATGCCTACGTCAAGCGTCAGTATTACCTCACAATACAAGCTAGCCCAAGCAGTGGCGGATCCGTCTCCCCAAGCAGTGGTTGGTACGATCACGGCTCAAGCGTTCAGATAAATGCGACGCCAGCTTCAGGCTGGGCCTTCGACCGATGGGTCGGCTTAGGAACAGGCTCATATTCGGGCACGTCCGCCTTCGCCTCAATAACAATTAACGCGCCGATAAATGAAACCGCTTACTTCTACACATTTTTAATATCTGTTTCACCCAGCAACGGGTCTATAGTCGCAGGAGAAAGCGTTACCGCAACGGTTACCGTGACGCTTACAGGAGGCTGCTCATCGAAGAGCATAAGTCTCTCAGCCTCGGAGGTTCCACCGAACGCATCATCCTCCTTCAACCCAAGCAACGTAACCATAAGCCCAAGCTCAACGACTGCCAACTCAGCGATGACTATCTCAACATCAAAGTCGACGCCCACAGACACATACACAATAATAATAACTGGATCCGGCGGAGGTATAACTAAGACAACAGCGTACACGCTTACGGTTACTGCAACCATTTATATTGTCAATTTCTATATTTATGACGATGCTGGAAATGCTGTGAGCGGCGCAACTCTTGTCTTCGCAGGTTCAAGCCATTCGCATGGCGGCTCAACAAGCGTAACCGCAGACCCATACTCACTCTCTACGGGGAATATTCCAACTGGATATAGGTTTAAGCAGTGGGAGACAAATGGAAGCATAAGCGTCTCATCACCAACGTCAAACTCGACGACCGCAACTGTCAGCGGCTCAGGCTCAATAACCATGAGGCTCCAGCGGATCGCGGCAGTAACGTTCTCGGTTAACGGAATGATCTTAGACGCTTCTGGGACTGTCTTAACGGTTGACGGCGTAAACTACACATATGCAGATCTGCCTAAGAGCTTCACGTGGAACGTCGACTCTTCACATTCATTTTCATGGAGCGAACCCGTAAGCGCTGGATCCGGAAAGCGCTATGTTTGGGTTTCAACAAATGGGCTGTCAACAGCTAAAAGCGACGCGATTACCATTCCGGCAGAAGGAGGATCGGTGAATGCTACATATAAGACGCAGTATCAACTTACAACATCAGTTAGCCCATCCGGAGCTGGAAGCATATCGCTTAATCCTTCAAGCTCAGACGGCTGGTACGATGCTGGGACCTCTGTAACTGCAACAGTGAACTCCGCATCCGGCTACGTCTTCGATCACTGGGATCTTGACGGCGCAACCTATACAAGCAGCACGCTCACCTTCACTATGAATTCGCCCCGCGCCTTAACAGCATACTTCACGTCTTCCCCGCCACCGCCGCCGCAAACTGCAACCGTGACTTTCTCAGTTAATGGATTAGGAACGGATATTTCATCTAGCACGGTTGTGCTCGTCGTTGACGGCGCAAACTACTACCTAAGCGATCTGCCCAAGTCCTTCACATGGTCCGTCGGTTCATCGCACAGCTTTGAGTGGAAGGATCCGATAGCCTCATCAACAAACGGAAAGTGCTACGCCTGGGTTTCAACGAGCGGCATGTCAACGGCTAGGAGCGGCTCAATAAATGTTCCAAGCGGAGGCGGATTGGTGAATGCTACATATAAGACGCAGTATTATCTAACGGTTATCTCGCCGTATGATACACCAGGCGGCGAGGGTTGGTATAACGCTGATGATGAGGTATGTGCGAGTTTAGCTACTGGAATAGTGAATCTTACATCTGGGATGCGCGCTGTCTTTGTTGGTTGGTCAGGCGATGCCTCTGGAAATAATTTGATAAGCGATCCGATCGTGATGAACGCTCCTAAAACCGCCGTGGCGAATTGGGTTATTCAGTGGTTCATAAATGTTGAGGTTACTCCGGAGGAGGCTGGATCAATACCTGGGGAAGGTTGGTATGAAAATTGTACAACAATAACTTTTGAGGCGCCTGAATATCTTCCAAGCGGAGAGGAAACGAGTGATGTACGCTATAGGTTTGACTATTGGGAGGTGGATGGAGAAAGATTCGAGAGTAACATAATATCTGTCCACGCCAATACCTCTCATACAATAATATCCCACTATGTGATTCAATACAGAGTGATTTTCAACCAGACAGGGTTAGACCAATCAGTTAATGAAGCGATTTTAACTGTTAACGGCTCAGCGAAGAGGCTTGAGGGCCTACCGCTGATTATGTGGGTTGATTATGGTAGCCTGATTAATTACGTGTATGAAGAAAATGTTTCGAGCAGCATCAGCGGCAAGCAATTTAGGCTTAAAAATATCACTGGGCCATCTTCACCATTAAGGGTTACGGAACCAGCAAACGTCGCTGGAAACTATCAAACATTCTACTACCTCTCGGTCATTAGCCAATACGGCGATCCCTATGGAAGCGGCTGGTACCCATTTAACTCAGAAGCAAGTTTTAGTGTAACAACACCAGTAGACCATGGAAATAGAACCCTCAGAGTCTTCCTTAAGTGGCATGGTGACGTGAGCATATTTGAACCTAAAGGAGCAATTATAATGATTAAACCATCAGCTGTCGTCGCCTCATGGGAAACACAGTACCTGTTAACGTTCAACACAACCCTACCAAATAAGTATGTTCTTCGGGTTCCCGGCGTGCCGGAGATCCTTCCACCCGACATGGACGTATTTGGCATGTATTATCCAGTTGGCGAACGCGTAGAGGTTGGTCCGGCGCCAACTATTGTTCCAGGATCCGAGGGAATCAGGTACACGTTTGCAGGCTGGATCCTAGACGGCGAGTTATTCACGCATAACGCAAACATGTCTTTTGTAATTAAGAAACCTCATGATGTCGCGGTGCTCTACGATACCGAGTGCCTTCTAAGCGTAAATGCTGTCGGAGTAAGCGATCCATTCATTTCAACGATCACTATTTCATCCGGTTCCTCACTCATGCGCGAGCTAACGCCGTCTTCTTCAATTCAAGAGTGGTTTAAGAAAGGCGCCAATTTAGCGTTAATCGCTTCCACGCCAAACAGGATAGGACATGGGGAGTGGGCGATCTTCAAGGAATGGGCAGGGCATCTGCAAGCAGTAAATCGGACAATATTGCTCACAATGCTTTCGCCGATGAATCTGAACGTTGTATTCTTTAAGGTCAATCCGGTGGCGGAATCAATTCCGTATTCAATAATTGCTGGGCTAATATCGATGCTTCTCTGCGTTATCTCAGCTAAGAGACGCTCAAGTAACAGCAAAAAGAGCTGCTCAGCTGCATCCGGTATAATTGTCTCAGCTGTCGCGTTGCTAGTTGCCGCGGTAGTAAGCATTATTGTAGCAACAAGATACGGCATAAACATAAATGAGCTGCTCGACTTCACCAACTGGGCGGTGATCTTCCTGATTATTGAGGCTGTGATGTTTGCTCTTACAACCATGATCATTGTGAGAAAACTTCAACATTAGAAGGAACTGTCTTAAGGGATCTTAAAATCCTCTTTTTTGGTTTTACTAGCATGAAAAACTCGCTCATTTTGATACAAATACTCTTTTGGCAGCGACTCTCGCATATTGGTGATTGGAGCGGATCTGCTTGTATATAACCAAGAAGTAGTAAAACATTGAGATGACGAGCAGAAATACTGATGAAAAAATAATGATTTTTTCATCAATCTCACCTAAAGATGGCGCTTCAATGTTAAGAGAGGTCTCTAGGCATAAATCTGGTTCGGTGTAATATGTGTAATGGGTAGGTTGATTGTCTTCCGCGTCCCTAGTAATCCTCCAGGAAATATCCCCATAGATGACTTTGGTTAAATAGAGATTATATTTTTGGAATCTCGGTTCCTCTGACGAGAAAACTGTTTGATCGCGTAGATACAACTGTAAAGATTCAAGAAATGATATCCCGACGTCCCCAGTCTTAGAGAGGTTCTCCCAAAATTTTGAGGAGATTTGAATATCAAAAACTTCAACCCGCGAGCTGGCTACGACGACTATTGGACCGGAAGGTGAAGTTATGAGCGCGCGGGCTAAGCTCTCATTTCCAAGGTCTAGGGCTCCGGCGAAGCATGCGATTAAATAGTGAACACCGTATGTCTTATTTATGGTTCCTGCATCCGTATATGTCACCAGCGTTTTCCATTTTCCCTCAGATGTTCTCATCCAAAGAGCGTTTGGGCTTCCATGCGTATAACTCATTATGTGGCTAACCTCTTCAGCTGATAATATGCGATTCAACATTGAAATTGTTAAATCATCGCCGGATACGTAATGATGAGCGCTGAATAAATTCAGGAAAGAGCTAAGAGCGCCGTTTAAGCCGTCAAAAATAAGAAGCGTCTCACTTTTAAAATCTTTTTCCACCATGATTATTTTAGAAATAAGTTGATTCAGCTCCTCCTCGCTTTTCACGGGCAACCGACCTACAGCGATCTTAGGGATATTGCCCCCTAGCAATCCTACTTCAGAGTCCTCCCAATCTGGCACGCCATAATACCAGTCGGTTGGCTTGTAGTTGAAGTCGGCGACGTTGAACTCGTTGCTCGGAGAATAAACGTAGTTGGTGGGAACATGCTCATAGGTTCCAACTAATAGTAGATATTTAATCCCCGATCGCTTATACTCGCATGCAACGAACTCATGGATCTTCCAAATCATATCTGGTCCTTGAAGACTTATATTAATAAACTCTGTTGAAAAATAGCGGGCGCATATTCCTCGGCTCATTTTAAACTCGATGAATCTCTGCATTTCATCCATGTATAATTCAGGGCCAATTATTAACATTTCATAAGGTCTACTGCTCATCAAGCCGTAAACTGGATTGGGATGGATCGTGAATACTGCCAATGAGCATAATACTGTAATGCATAAAATCAGCGTGGAATCATCCTTACGCATATATTTAGACCCACAATTATTTGTTGCTCAGTTAATGGTTGAGCGCAAACGATAAAATGAGTTATGAAGAATCTCTATGTGTTCTAGATTCATGCTATTGATCTATAGATAAATATCGTCATGGACCTAAAGTGATAGAAGATTTTGATATTCAATTATGAAAAAACGCAAAGAAAGTAAAAATTAACCGGTTAAAATACGCCATATATGTGAAGTTGAAAAGCGGATGATATGATGCTTGTTCAAACTTGAGAAAAAGTAAGAAAAATTTTAGGCTGGAAAAATTAAGATAGGCGGGTTAACCGAGAGGGAAATCGCCCATAATCTTGATCGGGAGAGCCAAGATTCTATGCGTGCTTAATGTTGTTAGGGGCTAATCATTGTACGCGTATCTTTCTTCCCTAGCCGTCTGTGGGATTTTGATCTGCTTCATGCTTCAGGGACTCTTCGATTTTCTGGACTATTTCCATAAATGCTTTTGATGCCTGCGAATCCTCATGTTCGACGATGAATGGCATGCCTTTATCTGAACCTTCGCATATTTTCTGATCTATTGGAATGCTTCCTAAAAATGGTATATTAAGGTCGTCAGATATTTTCTTTCCACCGCCGGATTGGAATATATCGATTTTCGCTCCACAGTTTGGACATATGAATCCGCTCATATTTTCAATTACGCCTATAATCGGTAGCCCAAGCCTTTTAGCGAACATGACGGCCTTCTTAACAACTATTTGAGAAACCTCGGATGGGATCGTGACAATAATAACGCCGTCCATTTCCGGCAGCAGTTGCGCTACGCTTAAGGCTTCATCTCCAGTTCCAGGAGGTAAATCTATTAATAATAGGTCAAGATTGCCCCAAACAATATCCGACAAAAACTGACGTATAGCAGTCATCTTTAAAGGTCCACGCCAGATAACAGGCGTATTCTCATCTGGTAAGAGAAAATCCATTGAGACAACCCTAATCCCAAGTGGCCCTATGGCTGGAAAAATACCTGGCGGACCGACCTCAAGTCTCTTTCCGCTTAACCCAAGCATTTTAGGAACGCTTGGGCCATGAATATCGGCATCTAGAATGCCAACTCTGTAACCGTGCAGTGCAAAAGCCATCGCAAGGTTCACTGTCACAGTGCTTTTGCCAACACCGCCCTTACCGCTTATAACAGCGATCTTATGCTTAATCTTCCCCATCCTAATCTTCAGTATCTGCTCCTGCTCCTCAATCAATCTTCTTTTCTCCTCTATGGCTTCAGTCTCACCGCTCATATTGCTCACTACGTTGTTGAGATGTAATTTAATAACATAAACTATTTAAATATTTTATGTTTAGAAAATAAACTGAAAAAATGTTGATATAAGTATTGCATATCAAGGGCTTTAGATGCTCCGCATCAATCGATCATAAAAGTATAAGAGAAATTAAGAAAGCAGTGAGAAAGGTTTCCCAATTAGGTAATAATTAACTATTAGGTAAAAATTTATAATAGTTCCAGCTAAATTATTTTTTATGGCAAGGGCTCTGCCTAACTGGTTAGCAGCAAAATACTTCCAGCTCCTCTCATCATTCAGTCTCCTCCCTTTTACAACTGAAGAGGCCCGTTTGGCTTTAAACTCTGAGAAGACAACGCTATTCTTGCATAAAATGTATTCATATGGTTGGGTAGATAGGGTTGGGAGAGGCGTATATAGGGTTATACATCCGCTTATAGCCTTAATGGAGGCCTCAGGCTACGCTTGGAGGAGCAAGGTTAAATATAAAGATAGACTACCCATACTCGAACTGGCGGTGGCTAGGCTGTTTGAGACATTAGGATCCGATTTGGAGTCCATAGTGTTGTTCGGCTCATTATCCGCGGGAAAGGCTAAACCTGAAAGCGACATAGACTTGCTGGTCGTAGCGAGGAACCTGCCTGAAAAATATAGCGATAGAACGGGCATTATCCGTGAGGTTGTATCCTCAAATCTAATGGATAAACTCATAATTAACACCTGGAAGGATAAGGGCATATATGCGGACCTCGATATACTGCTAATGGATATTAAGGAAGCCGGTGTAACGCATCCGTTCTACCTTGACCTAACCAGGAACTGCATAATTATTTATGACAAAAATAAGACGATGTCTAGAAAAATATTAGAAGTTGCGAAGAATCTTGAGAAAATAGGGGCGAAAAGATTTGAGGAGCCTAATGGAAGCTGGTATTGGATCTTAGGCTCTGATGCTGAAACAGTTAGGAAGATGGATCTATGAACCTGGCAAAGCTGGCTGAAGACTACTTTAAAAGAGCGAGAAATAGAATTAAAAGCGCCGAGCTTGCATATTCGGATAAATCCTACCCCGACGTAGTTAGATATAGCCAGGAATGCGTTGAGCTCTCTTTGAAATCAGCCCTAAGAGCTCTAGGCGTAGAGTATCCTAAAGAGCATGACATGAGCAGGATTCTTAGGGCCAATAAAAACAGATTTCCCGAATGGTTTAGAAGAGAGATCGATAGGCTCGGCGAGATCTCCAGAGACCTGGCGGATAAGAGAGCGCCAAGCCTATACGGTATTGAATCCTCAGGCAAAGCGCCAAGCGACATCTTCGATAAAGATGATGCGGAAAAAGCATTGCTGGATGCTAAATATGTCTTAAACATCGTAAGTAAACTTCTCTTGGAGCTTCAGGTGATATCTGAAAACCAAATTTAATGAATGAAATGAAAAGGCTGAAGCAAGAACATAAACATCGTTATAAGCAGAAACCGGCGCACACCTCATGTTGCTAAGATCACCTTTACTATGCTCGCGGGAAAGACCGCGTCTTTCAAACGCGGGATAAATCGCCATTTTAAGTTTAGAGAGCAAAAATATTTATAAAATCACCTTAAACCCATGCCACTTATGGATGGTGGGAATCGATATCTACAAAGCTTATTTGCATACGTGCTTTTTGCAGATTAATCTTAAGGGTTTGTAGAACTTGCAGGGTTTGTGGAAAAGATTTTCATGCTCGGAAGGTTGATCTTGCATTCGGCGTCAGCATTTTTGGGTTTTCAGACATTTTCTTTTTTAGGTTCGGCGAAACAATTTCTGGAAGGTTCTTCTAATATTTTGTTTGCTGCCAGCACGCAGAAGATATATGCAGCGCTTCCACCTATTACATTCTCGCTTTGCTGCCATATAAATGGAAAGTTATCTTTAAGTTCTGGAAATTCAGGGCGGATCAAGGCTGTTCCTGAGGCTACAGCGCCTGGAATATAGGACCAATCCGCTCTGTTAAACCCATATGCGACTGTTAGAGAATGAGCTCCAACGCCGGATACTAATGAGACATCCGAAGCTGGGTGGCATCCATGTATATAATTAATAACTGATAGAATGTTTTCTTCATCGACAAGTTCCGGAAAGACCCTTTTAATATAGTATTGCTCAACGACAAAGTAAAGCGCATCCCAACCTATCCCCCATATCATCGGCCTAAAGGGTACGTGATATGGATTTTCGGAGAGATGGCGTGAAACCTTGTTTTGGAGCTCCGCGATCTTCTCCTTGAAGGATCTCTTAAAGTCTTCATCTTCTATATAGGGAAGCACTCTTGCAACAGCCCAGCCAACCCGATGGATCTTCTCTTTTATCACCGGCAACATTTTGACTAAATGCTGGCGAAAGCGCTCTTCATGCGTAGTTATAAGCAGCTCAACCGCCGCTAAGATTTCCTGAACCTCCGGTTCCATAGGCACATAGGCACTTGGCTGCTTAGCCGCTGGATGCGTTTGCTCATACTCCCATATTTTAATGGCTGTTTCCAGCGACTCACGTGATAGATCATCCTCATATCCACGTAGGGCTCTGCTGGCGGCAGCAAGCGCCGCTGCAACTTTATATTCAAGCGATGTATCCCGGCTTGTAAACACCCATCTATCGTCTAAACATCCCGATCTCTCGCCTGAAACCTGATTGGGAGCGAGCGTGGGATCATATATTCTGTTATCCGTTATTGTTGCAGCGTCCCCTAAATGTACATATTGCTCAAGGCTTCTTTCAATCACGCCGGAGAAGCTATGTCCCGCAGCACGGTAACCTGAGAGCAAGTATTCAACTCCATGGGCTATTTGCTGCACAATATCCGGCACACCGTCCGGAGTATGAAGAATAACTAAACGTTCATCCCTCTTCACGGTTGTTTGATCAGTATTTACGTTAAATTCTTCATATGCCAAAGCCAGCAGGAAGGTTGTTTGAGCCTGAGATCCAGTTGCCAAGTCGTAATCTCCAGCATCATGCCATCCGCCCATGTTTAAGTAGGGAACATGCTGATTAGCCGAGTAAGGCGTCTCTGTCTCCGAACCTTGAATGTAACCGTCAAAATGTATATGCCCCGGCGGAGCCTGAAGGGCATCGTCTAGATGGCAAGCCCCATGCCAAACGCGGTAGCAATCCTTAACTTTTACATGGCACATCTGAACGGGAAAATATGTTTCAAGAGTTGGGCGCCAAACCTCTTTATAGACACTTGATGATATGGGAAATGGCGGAGTTAATTCGGAACCGTAGCGGATTATATACATGCCCGGCTCACGTACATGCGTAAAATCGAAGATGGCATATGCGTAATATAGAAATCTCCCCCATTTCTCTGGGCGAGAGGAATAGATTTCCACCGGACCCTTCTCCGGATCTATTCTGAGGAGCACAGCTTCCTCGATCTCCCCAATCCTGGGGTCAATCTCTATTACAGCCTTCTTTGCTTGGCGTGGATGGTAGCCAACCTGCGATATTCCAATGATTGGCTTACGTCTCCAAAATGGAACGCTATTAATCGTTATCTTCCATTTAACGGCTTCACGAATCTTTCCCGTCGGTAACAGAGATCTAACAACAAACCAACCGTTCTGAGCCGTGTTCCTTCCATCTATAAGCTGTATGTCCCCGTCGTCCAGCATTTCAATAATGATTTTGCGTAATGGATCCTCCGGCGCTATAACCAATTTTTTCCCAGAAGCAAGCGGAACCGGCTTCAACCCTCCCTCCGGATCTTTAATCATGGGGCCATTTGCTTGTCTCGGAAAAACTCCAAATTCTCCCCCTAAATGGTATGTTTTCCCAAAGTATGCGGCTGGAAATATCTCTAAGTTCAATCCTACTTTATCACGCAATCTTTCTTCTAGGGGTTTATCTAAATCAACGGCGACGATAATTGAGTCATCTTCAGCGCTAACTTTTATTGTATAATTTAAGTCGTTCTTCCGGTAGGACATTGAAACCCTGATCGCTTTCTCCTCCGGGCGGATCTCTCTTCTTATAAATTTAGGCAGTTCAGCCCACTGCCCAGGGGCCGGCTCAAGCCTTAAATCTCCATTCGTTGCCACTCTCTCGCCATGCTGAATTATTTCTATGCCTCCCTGCTTCCCCTCAGGATAGAAATTCTGAAAAACTATTACGGCGATTCCTGGAGCCTCAAAATGCTCTTTATCATTTATTCTCCACAATCTATATTCCGCCTATTGATGTTTTCGGTTAACCTTTTAACCCTTTTTATAACTTAAATTTTGCTACATAGTATTATTTTTGTGCCAGCGATAGGAACATCTTAGGCTGAGCAAAAAATTTAATTCAATAATGCGCTGCTCTATATACTATCTATTACTAACCCCATAGGAGGATGATGAGCGATGTGCCGCCTTTTCGGCATGATCTCGGTTAAGCCATCCAACGCCTCAAAATATCTTATGGATGATCCATGCTCGCTTTATGCTCAAAGCAAAGCTGATCCGAGAAGGCCTCAAGGCGACGGATGGGGCGTCGGTTTCTATATTAATGGTTCATTAAAGACGATAAAAAGTGAAAAGTCAATTTTCGAGGAGCATGAAAGATTTAGGTCTACTGTGGAGAATATCAATTCGAACATTATAGTTGCGCATATAAGGAGAGCGAGTAACCCAAGAGGCTTACCGAGGGAGAAACTGCTTTCAATCGAGAACTCTCAGCCATTCAGCTATAAAAATTATGTCTTCGCACATAATGGGGTGATAAATCTGCCGGATGAGATGGCAGCTCTTCTAGGTGATTGGCAGCTCAATATAAGGGGTTTAAATGATAGTGAAATCTACTTCTGGTACATAATGAAAGAGATCTTTCAAGGGAGAAGCGTTTTGGAAGCACTAAGAAACTTCCAAAGGGATCTATTCAGAGTCTGGTTGGAAAACAGAGATAAACATCCCGATAAGGAAAGACCCTTCATCGGCTTAAACATCATATTTAGCGACGGCGAAAAACTCTATGCATATTGCAAGTATGATGAGAAAAAAGACGGGCGGGCATCATCCCTATGCTATGGTGATCAACCAGCAATGCAAATGACATATATTCATAGCCCCGAAAAACTGGTGGTCTCATCTGAGAAAACGAATCTTGAAGAAAATTGGCAACCGCTTGTAAGCGGACAGATTATAATTGGGCAAATAGTTAATGGAAAAGTAAGAATCAGCATGCATAAAATTTAGAGGAATCAGCCTCCCATTTCTTGCTTTCACAGCCTACGCCGACGTCAACATCCATATCAGCGTATCATGGTTAAGCCTGGCCTTCCTTTTTAGGCATAACCGCTCAAAAATTGAATAATGCGTAAATTAATCCTTAAGCAACATTAAATCTATAATAGATTAATTAGGTGGCGTGCGCTGCGGAGGTGCCGATGATTCTGAAAATCTCGTAGAGGTGGAAAATGTTTATGGCTTCAACCTATAAGTTTTAATTTTCCTATGAGGAGGCGCTTTAATGGCGGGCAAATGTAAGAGATGCAAAAATAGGAAGGCTGAGGTTTACTTACCGCATTCCGATCTAAATCTCTGCGCGGATTGCTTTCTACTCTTAACTGAGAGAAGAGTTAAACATACTATTGATGCGTACAAGATGCTCTCCAAAAATGATAAGGTTGGTGTTGCAGTATCCGGTGGAAAAGACAGTTCAACCCTAGCGTACATTTTAAGCAGCCTATTTGATAAAATCGACATTTCTTTAATATATATAGATTTAGCTATACCTGACTATTCAGCGCATTGCCTGCATAAAGTTAATGAGCTCGCAAAGATGATTGATAGGGAGCTCATCGTCTACAGTTTAGAGAAGGAACTAGGCCTTAAAATAGGCGATTTTAAATCAACGATTTATGGCAGAAAAATCTGCTCAGCATGCGGAACAATAAAGCGCTACCTATTCAATAAAATAGCCTATGATATGGGGCTAACTAAGATTGCAACTGGGCATAACCTTAATGATACTGTTGAAGTCCTCTTTAATTTTTATTTAGAGGGGAACGTTGAATCTCTTTTAAGAATAAAACCTTTTCTGCCAAGAATCCATCCGAAGTTTGTGCCGAAAATTAAGCCTTTAATAGGCTTAACTGACATGGAGTGCCTATTATATGCTGGGTATAGAAATCTGCCAGTTAGAACTCTTAGCTGTCAATTTTCAGGCGGCTCAAGAATGCAGAGGAGAAAGGAGCTGCTCAATATGATAACTGAGAAGATTCCCACATTCATGCATTCATTTATGCGGTCGCATTTCAAAAGAATACTTCCCATGCTTGAGGCTGCATCGAAAGGTTCAGAAATCAAACTTTACGAATGTACTATTTGCGGAATGCCAACCTCTCTGAAAGGTTCACCATGCCACTTCTGCAAGCTTATTGGCGCAATTAATAGAAGCAGAAGCGGGAACCCCACTTTAAATTAGAATCATTTTTTCAGCCTATTGTGAAAACATGTTTCCTCACCTAGATGACATGCTGGACCCTTTTGCTTCACAATGAAAAGTAAAGCATCATAATCGCAGTCTACGAGAATATCTAAAACCTCCTGAACATTCCCGGATTTTTCACCCTTCTTCATAACTCTGCCGTGCGAGCGCCTAAAGTAGTGGGCGTATCCAGTTTCCATTGTCTTTTCTAAGGCCTCCCTGTTCACATAAGCTAAGGTCAAGACCTTTCCGGAGCCATATTCCTGCACAACAACGGGTAATATTCCGCCGCACTTCTCAAAATCTAGTTCTTCTATGCTTAAGATTTTCAGGTTTTTCAAAGCCTAATTGGCACCCCTCTTTCATGTAGAAAACGCTTAACCACGGGTATGGGATATTTGCTATAGTGGAATACTGAAGCCGCTAATGCAGCGTCAGCCTTGCCCAATGTGAAGGCTTCAAGGAAATGTTCAGGTCTTCCTGCGCCGCCGCTTGCTATAACCGGTATATTAACACGTTCAGCAACGCTCCTAGTTAATTCAATATCATATCCATCCTCCGTCCCATCCTTATCCATAGATGTTAGGAGGATTTCGCCGGCGCCAAGCTCAGCGCCTTCAACAGCCCATTTAAGAGCATCCATACCCGTTGGCTTACGCCCACCGTAAGTGTAGACTTCAAACCAGCATGGTCCCTCAGCGGTTTCCACAACAATCTTGTTCGATGCGTATTCGTATCTCCTCTTTGCATCTATGGCTAGGACAACGCATTGAGAACCGAAGTTTTCAGCGAGTTCTCCAATAAGCGCAGGGTTTTCAACAGCAGCTGTGTTAACTGAAACCTTATCGGCGCCATTGCAGAGGACTAAATGCGCATCCTCAATGCTTCTTATTCCACCTCCAACCGTGAACGGTATGTTTATTTCAGCCGCAACAGACCTCACAACATCTTTAAGTATGCTCCTCTTCTCCGGAGAAGCCGTTATATCTAGGAAGACAAGTTCATCGGCGCCTTCTCCACTGTAGCGCCTTGCAAGTTCAACTGGGTTTCCAGCATCCCGTAAGTTAACAAAATTTATCCCCTTAACAACTCTTCCATGATCTACATCTAAGCACGGTATTATTCTTTTAGCTAAAACCATTTTTCTTCCATCTCTCCTATTAAATGGCTGCTTTTAAAGCTTCTCTAAGGCTAAATAAGCCTTCATAAAGCGCTCTGCCCACGACGATGCCGTAAACACCGAGCTTTTTTAAGGTTGCTATATCATCGAGGCTTCTTATTCCGCCAGAGGCTATCACGTTAATGCCTAAATTCAAAATCTTAAGCAAATTCCTCACATCAGGCCCACTCATCATTCCATCATGCTGAGTTGATGTTACCAAAAAGAATTTAATTCCAATAGATGAGAATCTCCGGGCGGCTTCTTCAAGCGTTAAGCCAGTTCGGGCTCTCCAACCGTTGATAACTATTTCGCCGTTTAAGTGATCTAGGGCTATGAGAATTCTCCCGCACCCAAACCTTTCTAGGAGAGATTTAACGGCTTCCATATTTCTAAAAGCGAGCGAGCCCAGTATGACTTTTTCCGCTCCAGCCTCAATTAATCGGCAAGCCCGCTCTATACTTCTAATTCCTCCCCCAACTTGGACTGGAACCTCAATGGACTGGATTATTCTACCTATCAGCTCGGTATTTTCCCCCATCCCAAACGCTGCGTCTAAATCCACGATATGTATCGCCGGCGCGCCTTCAAATTCCCATCTCTTAGCAATTGATAATGGATCGCCTAGAGACTCGTAAGATTTCAACAAGCTGGGGCTGCCCCTCAGTAATCTAACAACCTTACCGCCCATTATGTCAATGGCAGGAATCACATACAATAATGCTCACCATCAACGCTTAATTATCCTAACGAAGTTTTTAATTATCTGCTCGCCGGATTTACCGGATTTCTCGGGATGAAATTGAACCCCGAAGATATTGCCCTTCATCACAACTGAGGGGAATTTTACACCATACTCGGTTTCAGCGGCAACTATGGACTTATCCTCCGGAAGCACGTAGTAGCTGTGAACGAAATAAAAGCAATCCTCCTCACTTATTCCATCTAGGAAATCTGAGGGTTTAATTATTTCAAGGGTGTTCCAGCCCATATGGGGGATCTTAACGCTTCCAGGTAATTTAACAACTTCACCGTTTAATAGGCCCAGACCGGGAAGCCCTGGGCTTTCATCGCTCTCTCGAAAAAGTAGCTGCATACCTAGGCATACGCCTAAGGTTACGATGTTTTTTTCAAAAAGGATCATAAGTTCATCTTTAATCTTCAGCAACTTTTCAGCGCCAGCCTTAAAGCTGCCAACTCCTGGAAGAATAAGGGCGTCAATATTTGCAGATCTTAAATTTGAACTTATCTCAACGCTTAAGCCGGCTCTTTCTAAGGCGTGCCTTATGCTGAAAAGGTTTCCAACGCCGTAATCCAATATGAGGGCTTTCAAGGTCACCTTCTATAATACCCCCTTAGAGCTAGGTATGCTCTTTCTATCCGGATCGGTTGAAAGAGCCTGCCTTAGAGATAGGGCTAAGGCTTTAAAGGCGGCTTCAACCTTGTGATGATCGTTTAGTCCATATTGAACCCATACATGTATGTTTGCGTGTAAAGAATTCGTTAAGGTTTCGAGGAAATGATATATGTCTTCGCAGGGCATGTCCTCAATACGTTTACCTTCAAACTTCAAGTCTATCTTTGAATACGGCCTATTGGAAAGGTCTACCGCTGCGAATGCCAGTGAGCAATCCATTGGAACAATTGCGTATCCAAACCTTCTTATGCCCGCTGAATCCCCAAGAGCCTTCCTTATGGCTTCACCTAGGCATAGGGCTACGTCCTCAATAACGTGATGGCTTAAGTCTCCGGATGCCCTTACAAATATGTCGATCAGGCTGTGCGTGGCAAGGGAGTTAAGCATGTGATCTAAGAATGAAACTCCGGTATGGACGTCCGCTAAGCCGGATGCGTGAAGTTTTACTTTAACCTTGACATCCGTCTCAAAAGTCTTTCTTGATACTTCAGCTTCTCTCAGATTTTTCCCTCCTTAACAAACTCTATCACGTCCGGTATATCATTAACTGAGGGCAGAATAAAGTCACATCCGTGATTAATAAATTCTCTAATCAGGTCTTTATCCATGCTTGAATATTTATAAACCCCAACGGATAAAAATCTCGGATCATCCTTTATGGCTTCATTAACCATTATCACATCCTCAATTGAGTCGCCAACGTAAAGCGCAATATTGAGGGGCTCTAAGCCGCTGGCGGATTTAAGAAGCGAGAACGGGTTCGGCTTCTTAAGATTTACTCTTAATTTTTTCTTGAAATATTCGTCTTCAGCCCTTTCAACATCATCAAGGAAAACGGTGGCTTTTGGATCAAACCATCCCATTAGGTCGCGTAGGATGTAGCGTGCCGGCTTAAGCCTGCTTCCCGAGGCTATTCCAAACCTTGCTCCGCCCAAAATCGAGGAGAGACGTCTTAAGGAATCATGGTTGACAATAGGCTTCCCATTCTCAATCATCCCTTGGCCGCTGTAGAATATTGGCTCAACGCCATAGGTTTCCCTGAAAAGCTTAGATCCGCAGAATATTTCCTCAAAAACGGTTGCAATAATACTTTTACCAACCTTCTCAGATTCATGGAGAAAAGCCCTCAGCAAGTTATAGAAGCCCCTCGAGATCTTTCCCGAACTTAATATAGCTTTATCAACTGACGATGCGCCGTTCACATCTAAAAGATTTGTGAAGCCCTCAAGATTGGCCGCTGAATTCTCTGGGAAACTCCCTAAATCTAACTTATCAGCGCTGAATATCTCCCTAATCGTTAGTAGACGCTTCAATATGTTTTTCTCATCGATAAGCGTCTTCATTATTTTCTCAAGTTTCTCACGCGCCCCACTGGGCATTTCGCATAGCAAGAACATTGTTATGCCATAAACGATATCCCAATCGTTGTTGAAGCCGCCGCTTCTCCTGAAAAGAAATATGGTTTTATCCGACACTAGATTTTCAGGCATAGCGCAGCCGGTCATGCTCTCAAATATGTATGATGCTGCCTTTACAATAGCCCTATCGTAGGATTCCCTGATATCGATAAGCACCCCATCGCAATCAAATATGACCGCATCAACCTTTTCGAGAAGCCTAACTTTATCCTTTCTAAGATATGCCGCTCCAGAATTGGCGTCAAGAGTAATGTATTTTCTAGGCACCAAGTTCATCTAGGACCCTCCCTAATTCTTTTATAAAGCGTTTCATCATTTGGGATGGAGCAACAGTAACCCTCAAGCAGTTCCTGAAACCTAAAACTTGCCCAACATTTCTGATGATGATTCCCCTCTCTAGAAGCGCCCCATAAACTGCTGATGAATCAACATTTAGGGTTTGGAATAATACAAAGTTTGTTTCAGATGGGAAAGCCCTAACTCCCCTTATGCTGTTGAGCGCATCAATAAGCCTAGATCTTTCAGCCTTAATCTCAAAAATCTTTCTCTCTATAAATTCAGAATTTTCCTCCAAGAGTTTTGCAGCAACCTTTAAGGCTGTTAAGGAAACGGGATATGGCGTCTGAAACTTTTCATTTATTATCTTGGCTAGATCCCGATTTGTAACAGCATATCCAACCCTTAACCCAGCTAGGCCGAAAACCTTTGAGAAAGTCCTAAAAACTATTATGTTTTCAAATTCTCTAGCTAAATCTAACATTGTTGCGCCAGCGAAGTCAGCGTATGCCTCATCAACAGCAACAAGCCCATTAAAGTTTTCAGCTATGCTTAATATGTCTTTGCGGCTGAACTGATTTGCGGTTGGATTATTAGGGGAACAGAGAAAGATAACCCTAGTATTCGGCGTTACTGAAGAAAGTAAGGCTTCTACATTGAGGGAGAAATCGTCTCTTAGCGGCACGCTTTTATACTCTGCGCCCTGTATTTTTACGCATTGCTCATAAATTACAAATGTTGGAGATACCGAAAGGGCTTCATCGCCCCTTCCCAGAAACATTCTGGAAACCAGATCGATGATCTGATCGCTTCCGGCGCCTATGACTATTTCCTCAGGTGAGACCTTCAAACGTTTACTTAAGGCATCCTTTAAATCTTTAACTTCATCTCTGGGGTACATTCTCGGGTCGATCTCATCGATAACCTGCCTTAGGATATTCCTTAGAAAATCCAGCGGTATGAAGAGGTTTTCATTAGAATTCAATTTTAAAATTTCAGAATCCTTCATATTGATCCTTGAGGCTAAGCCCCTAATTGTCTCGCCAACATCGTATTTATTCAGCTTTTCAGCGTACGCAATTACCTCTCCGATAACTCTCTTTCTTCCCAAACTCAAGCCTTAATCCTCTCCTCTATGGCTAATGCATGATTCAGCAACCCCTCACTTTCAGCTAGAACTTCAGCGGTAAGCGATAATTTTTCCAGAGCATCCTTTGAGCACTCAGCGATATTCATGAACCTGACGAAATTAAGGACCGATAAGCCTGAGTGGACCTGCCCAAACCCGCCCGTTGGAAGAACATGGTTTGTTCCTAGGCAGTAGTCGCTTAGGGAGGTCGGCGTATAATTGCCAATCAATACAAGTCCAGCGGAATATATTTCTTCAGATAGTTCATAGGCATTTTCAGCCATTATCTCAAGATGTTCAGGTGCAAATTCATTTATCAGCCCTATGGCTTCATCTATGTTTTCAGATATTACTATTAAACAGTTTCTTTCTAGAGATTGTGAAATTATCTCTCTGTTTGGCGCATCACTCATTAGACGCTTGATCTCCTCAACCACTGACTTAGCGAGACATAGAGATGTTGTTATAAGCATTGAAATGCTGTCAATCGAATGCTCAGCCTGAGAGAGCATATCCCTCGCAATTAAACGCGGAGAAGCCTTTTCATCGGCTAAGATTGCTATCTCGCTTGGTCCAGCTGGAAAATCAATCGGTACATCACGTGAAATTATGTTTTTAGCGGCTAGAACGTACCGGTTACCTGGGCCGACGATTTTCATAACGGGCTTTATTGTTTCAGTTCCATAGGCGAGTGCTGCTACGGCTTGTATGCCGCCGACCCTATAAATCTCATTTGCGCCGCATATATCCGCAGCCACTAGTGTTAATGGGTTGATTTCACCATCCCATCTGGGAGGGGAGCAGACGGCAACTCTGGGAACCCCCGCAACCTTCGCCGGCACAATGGTCATGATAACGGTGCTTGGATAAGCGGCTTCCCCTCCAGGTATATAGCATCCGACGCTTGCAATTGGACGATGGACTCTGCAGATTTTCACGCCGCAATCTTCATAATTGAATGAGGAATGCGTCAGAATGCGTTTTTCAAACTCTTCAACTCTAATCTTTGCATTTTTAATAGCCGATATCTGCTCATCGCTTACTTTTCCATAGGCCTCCTCAATCTCTTCTCGGCTAACTCTTAAGCGGTCAGCGGTCAACTTTACATTATCAAATTTCTCCGTTAACTCTATTAGGGCCATGTCGCCCCTCCTTTTAACATCCTCAATTATTGACTCAGCATATTCTAGCAGCTCTGAATCTAAGCATTTCCCACTTGGCCATCTACCCTCCAGAATTTCCTCGCGCGCTTCATCAAGATTCACAATCTTTATCGGCATCTCCTTAGCCACCATCCGCCTCGTTGGAGGATATCTCCTCTAATGGCAGAACCTGCCTAGGCTCGTAAACAACCAATCCCTGGGCAAGCCTTCTTAAAGTTGGAAGAATTTCTAGGAACTGATCCTTATCTATCACAGTGTTCACTGAATACCAGTTTTCATCTGAAAGAGGCGCGATGGTCGGCTTCTTAAGCGCCGGCAGCCTTTCCAGCAGCTTCGGGAGGTTATCTCTGTGCACGTTCACGAATATGTGCAGCTTTTTTCTGCCATCAACAACGCCCTTGAGAAGGGTCAATATGTCATATATCTTCTCACGCTTCATCGGGTCCTTTAGAGAGTTTCTGTTAGCTATGAGCACCGCTGTTGACTCCATTATTGTTTCAATCGGTTTTAAGTCGTTCTGCTCTAAGGTCTCACCGGTCTCGGCAACATCAATTATGGCATCAGAGTTTTCGGGAGGTTTAGCCTCGGTTGCACCAAAGGATAGATAAATCGTAACTTGATTATTCTCGCCCTTCCTCCACCATGGCGTAATAAGCGTGGGCTCAGATTTGCCGTAAAGCCGCCTATAGGTTTGGTTAGCCATCAGGAACTCAGCTGAAATATTAAGGTATTCAGTGGATATTCTAAGCACTTTCCCCTCATCGTGGAATGTTTCCAAGAGGCTTGAGAGGCTATTTATATGCGTCCACGTCTTAGGTATTGCTAGCACAAGTTTAACCCTGGCATATTCAAGGTCTAATAGGACATCAACATCCGCATGGGTTTCATGAAGCCAATCAAGCCCAGTTATACCTAAATCGTGAAGCCCCTCGCTGACAAATAATGGGATCTCCTGAGGTCTGAGAACCTTCAATTCTATCTTCGGATCATTTATTAATGGCCTATATGTGCGTTCCTCGCCTGAAATAACGTAGCCGGCTCGCTCCAATATTCTGAATGTTCCATCGGCTAGGTGCCCCTTTGGTATGACTAAACTAACCTTACCCATTATGTTTCCCACCATTCATTCGGAATCTTCATATTTTGACCATAAACAGTGAATAGATGTAAAATCTTTAGGTGAAAATTGAAGAGACAACCTAATGTTCTAGGAAAATACGGTAGATTAAGCATTAATGATGCTGATAGGAGAAAAGGAAGCTTACTGATGAACGCAACCGCCTCTTATGAACGCAATCCCCCAATTCCATACACCACTCAAAAATAGGCTACGCAATAACAATATAAATCTTTCTATCCCACAGCCGACCAATAGCGGTTTATCAAAATACCGCAAGAAAAGCTCACAAGCAGGATTCGTATGAACATTAAATCTAACGTTTATAAGATTGATAAAAGATAAATTTCCCTCCGTCAGCATCTAATTATAGAGCGATGGGAAAGTGAAGGTTAAAATCTGCGTCCCCATACCGGCCAGTGATGTTTCAGATGCGCTTAATATGCTAAGCAGGGCTGAGAATGCCGGAGCAGACTTGATTGAGATACGCCTAGACTATGCGGGCTTAAACGCTTCTGAAATAATAAAATTGTCGAGGGATATCACTAAGCAGCATTCAATACCGCTAATAGCAACTAACAGGCAGATTGGGCAGGGAGGCAGATGCATCTTAAGCGAGGAGAAGCGGATAGAAACTCTCATTGAAGCCGCTGAAGCCGGCTTTACATATATTGATCTAGAATTGACAACCCGCAATTTAAGCGACGCCGTTAAGGCTGTTAGGAATTGCGGTGCGAAAGTAATAGTTTCATTTCACAATTTTAATTTTACGCCGCCAATCAATGAGATGGAGAGAATTGTTAAAGAGCAGGTTGAAGCTGGAGCTGACATATGCAAGATTGTCACAATGGCATGCAGCGTCACAGATAGTATAAACTGCCTTTTATTCACCCATAAAATGAGCGGAAGCTTAGAGATTATTTGCTTCGCAATGGGCAAATACGGTTTACTCTCAAGGGTTCTCTCGCCGATTTTCGGAGCCACATTCACTTACGCATCCTTAGAAGGAGGCTTTGAAACCGCCCCGGGGCAAGTATCAATTGGAGATTTAAGGGAGATTTATAGGAGGCTTGGCGTTCAGCCATGAATATTTCTGGGAAAACTAGGGTCTGCGTTTTGATCGGTGATCCAGTTGAGCATTCGCTTAGTCCCACAATTCAAAACGCCGCATTTGAACATTTGGGTTTAGATTACGTTTATATAGCGTTCAATGTTAAGGCGGACCGCCTTAAAGACGCCGTTTCCGGGATAAGAGCGCTTAACATATATGGGCTAAACGTAACAATGCCCTATAAGATCGCCATAATCAAATACTTAGATGATTTAGATGAGACCGCGGGCAGAATAGGATCTGTAAACACGGTTCTAAACAGCGATGGAAAACTTATCGGCTACACAACGGATGGTTTAGGCGCTCTAAACGCCCTAAAATATGCCGACGCTGACCCCTCAAATAAAAAAGTTGTGATTCTAGGGGCTGGCGGATCCTCAAGGGCGATATCGTTCACGCTGGCCAAGATTACGTCGGAGCTTGTGATATTTAATAGAACATTTAGCAGGGCTGAGGATCTGAAAAATTCCATACGTAGGGTTTTAGGCGATAGATTGAAGATTAAAGCAGCACCATTCACAGATGAACATTTAGGGAAAGAGCTTGAGGACGCTGACATTTTAATTAACGCCACACCAATAGGTATGAAACCTAAAGATGATGAGATGCCGGTTAAAAAGGATTATCTTAGAAAAGACCTTGTGGTCTTCGATTTGGTTTATGAACCGCTTGAGACAAGACTGCTTAGGGAGGCAAGGTCGGTTGGCGCTAAAGTGATTGATGGCTTATCAATGCTGGTTCATCAGGGAGCAGTTTCCTTTAAAATATGGACTGGGATGGATGCTCCGGTGGAAATCATGATCGAGGCAGCTTTGAAGAAGATAAGGCAGCTGAAGGGTTCATCGTCCAGCCATGGAAAGGAGGATGCAGCCTTTTGATTGGAAGAGCCGTTGCCTATGGCGCGGTCACAATTATTAACGCCATATCATGCGGGTTAGGCGCAGCGTTAAGCATAGGTTTAGAAACTGAAGCGATAGTTAAACTTACCAGTAAGCCTGGAAATATTGAGGGCAAAATACTTTCAGATCCATCTGAAAACCCCATATTGATCGATAAAGTTGTTAGGCATGTTTTAAGACGTTTCCAGCTTGAGAATCAGTACGGAGCATATGTTGAAACCCGATCTAATATACCGATAGCCCGCGGCTTAAAAAGTAGCAGCGCAGCAGCTAATGCCATAACGCTTGCAACATTATCCGCCCTAGGTGAGGAGGCTGATGACCTATCCATAATTAACATCGGTGTTGATGCATCCATAGAGGCTGGTGTAACCGTGACCGGAGCTTTCGATGATGCATGCGCATCATATTTCGGAAACATAGTTATAACCGACAATTACAATAGGAAAATCCTGAAAAGACTCCGGCCGGAAGGCAACTATGCTATTTTAATCCATGTTCCGCCGAAGAAGGCTTACACGTCAAAATCAGATGTTAAAAGGATGAAAATAATAGCTGAGCAAGTTAAAGCCTTACATAGAATGGCTCTTCTAGGCGACTACTGGACAGCCATGACCCTTAACGGTTTACTGTATTCAGCGGTTCTAGGTTACGACGTTAATATTGCGCTCGACGCCCTAGCTGAGGGAGCAGTAGCAGCGGGCTTATCTGGTAAGGGTCCAGCGGTTGCATCTGTTGTTCCAAGGGAGAAAATTGGTCATGTGCGGGATGCATGGAGCAAATATGAAGGTGAAATAATTGAAACTAATATTAATTGCGAGAAAGCCCACATCCTATAACGTTAATATGTGGTGAAGCATAGTTGACTGATTTAATAGTTAAGGGTGGAGCCAGCCTATATGGATGCGTTGAAGCTCCGCCTTCAAAGGCTCATACCCATAGGGCAATCATAGCCTCATCTCTATCTGACGGATGTTCCGAGGTGAAGAATGCGCTTATCTGCGATGATACATTAGCCACGATTAATGCCTGCGTAAAGCTCGGCGCCAAAATAGAAGATGCGGCTGATGGAACATTCAGAGTTTTCGGTTCGCCTGAACCAGAAACACCTGATGATGTAATAAATTGTGGAGGTTCCGGATCGACAATCCGCTTCATTACGCCAATATGTGCGCTGGCCAGCGGCATCTCTATCCTAACCGGCGATGAAAGCTTAAGGAGGAGACCGATGGGCCCGCTGCTGGATGCCTTAAGGCAGATCGGCGTTAGATGCTATTCGGCGCGTATGAACGGTTATCCACCGATAATCATTTTCGGCGGCGGAATAAAAGGTGGGGAAGCCCATATAAGAGGCGATATAAGCTCACAGTTCATTTCAGGCTTACTCTTCGCTGTGCCAATGGCTCAGCGTGGCACAAATATAGTTTTATCAACGCCGCTGGAGTCTAAACCTTACGTTGAGATAACGTTGGATATACTTAAAAAACATAGCATTCTGGTCGAGACGGATTTTAACATTTTCTATATACCCCCGGGGCAAAAATATAAGCCCTGCAACCACATTATTGAAGGCGATTATTCTTCAGCGTCCTTTCTGCTGGCTGCTGCGGCAATAACTTGTTCCCATATAAGAGTTGAGAATCTCCTGAGGAATACTCTTCAGGGGGATCGCCTCATAATCGATGTGCTCCGAAGCATGGGGGTTCATGTTGACGTGGAAGAAAACTTTGTTGAGGTTAAGGGCTCTGATGAACATTTAAAAACTTTAGATGTTGACTTAAGAGATAACCCGGATTTAGTTCCAGTGTGCGCTGTGCTCGCATCCGCCGCAACCGGAAGATCAATTATTAGAGGCATTAGAAGGCTAAGATTTAAAGAGTCAAATAGGGTTGAAGCCTTACGCAGCGAGCTTTCAAAGATGGGTGTAAAAATGAATATTGCTGGTGATGCTATGGAAATCCACGGTGGGGGTGGATTACATGGAGCGGAAATATATCCGCATGGGGATCATAGAATAGCCATGGCATGCGCGGTTGCCGCCTTAAGGGCAAGCGGCGAAACGGTTATTCGAAATGCTGAATGCATAAATAAGTCATATCCCAATTTTATTAGGGATATGAATCTTTTAGGGGCGGATTTTCTTGAACGGTAACTCGATAGGTAAAGCGTTTATCCTCACATGCTTCGGGGAGAGTCACGGAGCATGCGTAGGCGCCGTGATAGATGGATGCCCAGCTGGGCTGCCGCTCAAGGAGGAGGATATCCAAGTTGATCTTGATAAGAGGAAACCTGGCTTAACCGCGATAAGCACCCCCAGATTTGAGGAGGATAAGGTTGAGATAATTTCAGGCGTTTATAGAGGCTATACAACCGGCGCACCGCTATGCATGATTATCAGAAATAGAGATGTTAACTCAGCGCCCTATGAAACTGTAAACATTAAGCCTCGGCCTGGACATGCAGATTACACTGCGAGAGTGAAGTATGGCGGATATAATGATCCGAGGGGTGGAGGAAGATTTTCAGGTAGAATTACAGCTGCCTACGTTATGGCCGGAGCCGTCGCTAAAAAGATCCTTAGGCTTTTAGGGGTTGAGATCTTAGCCCATACGGTGCAGATCGGGAAAGTTAAGGTTGAGAGGGAAGTTTCCTACGATGATATACGCCGAAATGTATATGCCAATCCAGTCCGATGCGCTATTCCAGAAATAGCTGAGAGGATGGTTGAGGAGATACTTAAGGCTTCCAGGGAGGGAGACAGCGTCGGAGGCATAGTTGAAGCCATAGCGCTAAATGTTCCGGCCGGTTTAGGCGAACCAATATTTGACTCCATAGACTCAGACATAGCGAAAATGCTATTCAATATTCCAGCTGTTAAGGGTGTTGAGTTTGGAGCGGGCTTCCAAGCAACCTCAATGAGAGGCTCCGAAGCCAATGACCAGTACGCTATAAGAAATGGGAAGGTTATTACGCTAACGAATAATGCTGGCGGAGTGCTGGGCGGAATTTCAAGCGGTATGCCGATAATCGTTAGGGTTGCATTTAAACCAGTGCCGTCAATATCTAGGAGGCAGAGAACAGTTAATTTAGAAACTATGAGTGAGGAATACATTGAGTTCGCTGGAAGGCATGATCCATGCGTGGTTCCAAGAGCCGTGCCCGTTGTAGAATCATGCCTAGCATTTGTTCTTGCTGATCACGCCATTAGATCGGGGATTATTCCAAGGGTTATAAAATCCTAAATGCCCTTCACGTTCTTCTGAAGGTACTCTATTGCCTCCTGCAGGCTTTGGAAGCCATATTTGATTTCGCTGCGCTCTCTCCTTAAAGCGATAACGTCTTCCCTAACTTCTTCAGGTTTCCGCTTGCCTTTTATAACATCAAGCATTAAATCACAGAGATATTTTATGTCATCTTTAGTGAATCCTCTCCTTGTCACATCTTGGAATCCTATTCTTATCCCAGATGGTTTTTCACGGTTATTCTGATCATCGTAAGGCAGTAGGTTTCTGTTCACTATTATGTTCGCCTTCTCCAATTCCTCAGCAACCCTTTTCCCGCCGCCATAATCCCGGACATCAACAGCCAGCTGGTGAGACATTGTGAAGCCGTGTTTTTCGCCTAGAACCTTTAAACCGTTCTCATAGAAGTATTGTCCAGCGGTTTGCGCATTAATAACCGTTTGCTTAGCTAAAAGTTCACCGAAGACTTTAAGTTCTAGAGCAGCTATGCCCGTTGCAGGCAACCTGCCGAGATGAGTATTAGATGTGCTAAGCGGGAATATAGCGAATTGAACATTTTTTATAGCCTTCTCTATGCGTTCATCGCGTAAATCGGCTAAGATTACTCCCCCCTGTGGACCTGGAAAAGTTTTATGCGTTGAGGACGTGATGAAGTCAGCTCCCTCCCTAAGCGGATCCTGGAAGGCTCCGCCCGCTATTAAGCCAAGAACATGCGCTGCATCATAGACAACGTATGCTCCAACCTCGTAGGCTACATCCCTCAATTCTTTAACCGGATGCGGAAATAGGAATAGGCTTCCTCCAAATGTAACTATGCCCGGCTTAGCAGCCCTTATTATTTCAGCCGATTTATCCGGATCTATATTCATATCCTCAATGCTGTAGGCATGCTCAATATTTTCAAGTCCCAGAACCATGCCGGCTAAACCAGTGTAGTCATGCGATATATGTGCACCGGCGCTTAAGGGTGTAACCACCATTTTCTTACTCTTTGTTGTTAGAGATAATCCTTTAAAGACTGCGAGGTTTGCATGTGTTCCAGAAACTAAGCGGACGTCAGCCCAGCTGCATTTGAAAAGCATCCTCATTAAATCCGTAACGCAGTTCTCTATAACCGTGATATACTTCTGCCCTTGATAATATCTTCTCTTCACATGTCCCATTAAGTCGTTTTCGCCCTCAGCATACCTGCTTTCAAGATCCATCGTTAAGCGGAGCATCTCTTTAACAGCCGGGGATTTTAACCCCTCGCTTGCTATAAGATTTATGCACTCAGCATCTCGATATTCTTCATGTCTCCTGCTTGCATCGATCAATTCCAAGGATATTTTGAAGAATTCCTCCATTTCCGCTCAACCTGAACAGAAGCATAAAAATGGGAAGATCTATTTAACTTTTAGGCTTCATAATCTCATTATTGTTGGGCATTTAGCGTTCCAATACGAATGTCTTTTTCGCCAAAGGCCTCTCCTTTATCTCATGTATCAGCATCTCCATCCTGTTTCCAACGCCTATAACTGGAATATTCTCGAAAATTTCTATCGCCCTCTGCAATTTTGTGCTTCTCTCAGCGAATAATGTTACTAGAGCGTCGCCGCTGGACACTTTGTCGCCTATTTTCTTATGCAGTAAGACGCCTGCTCCTTTGTCTTTCGGCGCTCCTGCGAGCCTAGCTGCCTCAACAAGCGATGCATTATCTATCCATAAAATTACGCCGTCCTTATTCGCTCTAATTGTAAACCTCTCAGAGCCTAATGCTATATCATCCGGCTTAACGTTTGGGTCTCCGCCCTGCGCTCCTATTATCTCGCGGAGCTTAATTTCAGCTTTTCCGGATTTCAATATTTCTAACGCTATTTCCTTACCGCTGCTTTTTCCGCTCATCTCCAGAAGTATTCCCGCTATGTTAACGGCTTTATCTATTAAATCATACGATTGGCTTTTGCCCATTATTGTGCTTAAGGCTTCCCAAGCCTCTATGGCCGGACCAATCGCGTAGCCAACCGGCTGCTCTCCGTAAGTTACGGCGCACTGCACCTTTATGTTTAAGCGTCGACCTAGCTCAATGAAATCCTTAGCTAAAAGGTCGGCTTCGCCAATAGTCTTTATTTTTGTCCCTCTGCCCGTTGGTATATCGATGACTAGAAGATTTGCGCCGACAGCTTTCTTTTTGCTCATTATTGAGGGTAGGAGAAGCGGATCTATCGATAATGGGTGTTCAACCCTGATAAATATGTCATCAGCAGGGGCGAGATCCAATGCGCCTCCCCAAACTATGCAGCCATTTGTTTTCTCAACAACCTCACGCATCTCCTCAATGCTTAGGCTTACTGGCATCAGAACCTCTGCTCTATCAGCTGTTCCAGCAGCGGACGTTATGGATCTTGATGATGACTTCGGTATTGTTAGCCCAGATGCTGCTATTATTGGAACAGCGAGAAGCGTTGTTTTATCCCCAGGAACGCCGCCTATTGAATGCTTATCAACTATTAAGGGTTTCTTAATCTCAAGCTTATTTCCTGTTTCAACCATGGCTAATGAGAGGCTTGTCGCCTCATCCAGGTCTAAGCCGAAGGTGTGTAGGGCAGTTACGAAGGCTGCTACCTCAATCTCGCTTAGGTTTCCACTAACAACATCTCTGACTATCTCAAATATCTCTTCATATGTAAGTTTTCTTCCGCTCAGCTTGTTCCTTATGTAATACACTGACAGCGGGAAATGCGCCGCCTCAACCTCAACCTCTTCTTCACCTCTTAAACCCATATATTTCTTGATCTCATTGTATAAGCCTATGCGGCCTCTTTCAATGCTCTCTTCGGCAACATTAACTATAGCGGTGGCTTCCTTACCTCCATAGGTTAATTTAACGCGGCTTAATCCTGAAACGCCTAGATCTTCAGCGTCTTCACGGTTAAGGACAACTATAAATTTTCCTCCAGATTCTAAATCTAAGAGCTTAACTCTGAGCCTCATCTGGCTGGGGCGCTCCAAATATTTTCTCATGTTTGGCACTTTAAAGATCCAGTTTAAGCCTTAAAAGCTTTTATTAACATGATTTCCCTTTTTTAATAAGCACCTGTCAGGAGATGATGCCTAAAATGAGATTAATCTACGTGGTTATAGACGGCATGGGCGATCTGCCTATTGAGGATCTGAGTGGAAAAACACCCCTAGAGTTCGCTGAAACTCCAAACATGGATTTTCTCGCAGGTAGGGGCAGACTTGGGCTTATGTACACTGTTGGTAAGGGGGTAGCGCCGGAAAGCGATGCGGCTGTAATCTCTATTCTAGGATACGACCCCTACAAATATCATGTTGGCAGAGGACCCCTTGAGGCATACGGCGCCGGCTTAGACATGCAGGATGGTTATTTAGCGCTGAGATGCAACTTTGCAACCCTAGGCAAAGATGGGCGGATCATCGATAGGAGGGCTGGAAGAAACTTAACCACTTGGGAAGCATCTGAGCTCGCTGAGGCGGTTAATCGCCTAGTTAAACTTGAATCTCACCCGGCTGAATTTGAGTTTAAGAATACCTTGGGTCATAGAGGTGTTCTCGTTATAAAGAGCAGATTCAAACCGTTATCTGGAAAAATTTCGAACACTGATCCAGCATATGAGAGGGTTGCCGGCTTAGGCGTTGTCAAGACTGATGTTCAAATGGTTCTTGAGGAATGCAAGCCCCTTGAGGATACTGAAGCCGCTAGGGTTTCAGCCATGCTGGTTAATGAATTCGTGAGGAAGAGCCATGAGATTTTGGAGCAGCATGAGGTTAATAAAAAGCGTGAGGCGGAGGGCAAATTGAAAGCCAATGTTATATTAACAAGGGATGCTGGGGATCAGCTGCCGAGATTTTTCAATATAAATGAGCACTATGCTGTTAGATTCACCTGTCTCGCCGATATGCCTGTTGAAAGGGGGATTGCGAGGCTAGCTGGCATGCATCTCGTCGAGATTCCGCCGCCCTCTGGAGACTTGAAACATGACTGCTTAATTAGGGCTGAAAAATTGCTCAGCGTTTTAGATGTTTTTGACTGCTTCTACATACATATTAAGGGTCCGGATGAGCCTGGCCACGATGGAGACTTTATGCTTAAAACTGAGACGATAGCAACCATAGATAAGTATTTCTTCGGAAAAATATTGCCTAAAATAAGTCTCGATGAAACTGTCATATGCATCACGGCGGATCATTCAACACCATGCAAACTCAAATCTCACAGCGATGATCCAGTTCCATTGCTAATTTCAGGAGGCAAAATCGGAAGCGATGGAATTAAGAGATTTTCTGAAAAGGAATGTCTGAGGGGAAGCCTAGGGATCCTGGAGAAGGGAACATTGCTTATGCCATTACTAATCAAGGCAATAAAATCCTGAAGATCCAGGAACCATCTAGGACACAAATAATTTATTAGTCTCAAAGACTAAAAATCTAATGGACGGCGGGTCTTAGGCGGGGAGCTAGGGGTCCCCTGAGAGGCGCATGGCCTCGACCGTAAACCCCCTACACGACGGGCCGAAAGCTAAAGTGAGGCGTGTAAGGCCGCAGATCCAGCCAACCCTAAACGATGAGCACCTGTCCTCTGGGGCTGGCGGTCGCGGAGCATCCTTCGTAGGAAGGATGTAACCGCGTTTACCAAGCGAACCTGGCCAGGCCCGGGAGATGGAGGTGTAAAGGAAATAGGGATGGAAAGCGTAACGTTGCTAAATGAGCTGTCCACCCGAAGGAGCAACCTAAGCTTGGACGTTCAGTGCTCAGAGGGGTGCGGGTGTGAGCGGTGGGTTGGTTTGGGTTTGCGGATTCTACGCGTCGAGCTTTAGTGACCCGCCGTCCGCTTTCTAAGGGCTATATCGTGGGAATAGGCTGCTCCCAGTAGGCGGCTGCATGATTTTTAGGCGGCGTATGTTCTGAAGCTGCTAAACATTTTTAGTTGACTGATCAATGCGCCTTTATATTCCGCAGCAGCCGGCATGCTTGGCATATTTCACCCACAGCCGGTTCGCCGCAAACCATGCATTGACTTAGGCTGATTCTTGGTTTTCTTTCTCTCATTGCTTCTCGAATCTTTTCCATGGAGCCATATATCGTATATTTTATGCCTGGATGCTTCTCTTCAAGCCTATTTAGCATGCTCCGCACGTCGTTTCTCAAGGCTGAGCCGGCATATGGGCAGGGATACTCCTGAAATCTTATACCCTTGAGATATGCGTATAGGGTTATTTCCTTCTCTAAAACTTCACAGAGCGGCTTGACTCTTGGAATGAACCATTTTTCCTCCTCATCCCATCCGGGCCCTGTCCTAACAATTCTAATAGGGTCGCCATGTATTATGTTAAGCATGAAAGTCTGTATTTCATCATCCAAGTTATGCGCTGTGGCAATTTTAGTTGCATCAACTCTTTTAGCGGCTATATTCAAGGCTTTCCTCCTTAGTACACCGCAGTATGAGCATGGTGTTAGGTTTCTGCCCTTGGTGATTTCGGCTATTTCATCAAGCGTGGAGCCATATAGATCCTTAAAGGAGACAACCATGTATTCCACGCCAAGTTTGGCGCAGTTCTCAGCGGCTATTCCTATGGCTTCATCCCTATAGTCCCTGATCCCCTCATCAACTATTATAGCGTATAGGGAAGATTTTGGAAAATCTTTCTCTATTTTGGCTAAAATATGCAGTAGGCTCACGCTGTCCTTACCGCCGGATACTGCAACAGCTATTCTATCATTAAACTCAAACATTTTATGCTTCGCTATCGTTGCTCTAACCTTATATTCAATTGATTCAATGAAGCATTTGGCGCAGAGATTCTCACCTGAATACAGCCTAGCGTAAAAGGCTTCCCTAACACCGCACATTGTACATTTAACCATAGCGCTTTTCCTTCAAGAACAGATATGCTTCGGCTTATAGGCTTAGAGCCATGTTAATTGCGATCAAAAATATGGAGAAGATGTTGAAAAACTTTTTTATTAATATGCTTTTTTCAGAAAAACCCTTGAGCAGGCATTGCAAGAGTTTATCCCCATCAAGGGCCGGTATTGGAAGCATGTTGAATATGGCGACATTAATTGATATGATGAAAAGCCAGTTTAGAATTAGATATGTCTGAATATCCCAGAAGAAGCCTAAACTAAGCCTGCTGGGATAGTAAAGTAGTGAGGGAAGCATTATCCCCATTATGGCTTTGTCCCCATCCTCGGGGCTTAGAACGGCTGACACTGTGAAATTCCCCCTGCTTGTTGTCACCAATATTTTATCACCCGGCTTAACATTGGACATGAAGACAGCCAAGTCCCGGTAATCATGTATTGGCGTTCCGTTTAGAGCGTATATTACATCCCATCTTTTAATCCCAGCCAAATCTAACGGTCCGCCCTCCACAACATCCATCACAATTATGCCGGATGGTGTTTGAATAAATAAGGCGAAAATTATGAGAAAGATTAATAGCCCAAATAGGATATTTGCTGATGCTCCTGCTGAAAATATCTTCATCCTTGAATCGTTTTTTAAATTATTTATTTTCTCATCCTCAACCTCGACGAATCCCCCTGGAAAAACTGCCAGAAGCAGCATTCCAGCTGATTTTATACTTATGCCCTCTGTTAGGGCTATTATGCCATGCGCTGCTTCATGAATGAAAACCGCAAGCACAATTGAGATGAGGAAGTAGGGTAGCCAGTATAGGCTAAGTGTTAAGCCTGGAACAACAATTGAAACCGGAACGCTTTCCTCCCTTGAAAGATATAGATTTACAAGGTTTCCGGATAGAAAAACCAGTGCGAAAATCATGAGGCTGAAACCCAGAATAACGCTTATGTATGAGAAGGTTTTCCAGAGAATTCTCCATTTACTTGAAAATTTATATAGGGTCCTCTTAAACCCTTCAGAATTGTATCTTATAAAGAAAGGTAAAATGATCAATCCATGCTTCTTCATATTTACAATCTTGCTGAGAAGATAAACTATCAGCCAAAAGATCGCGAGGAAGATTAAGAAGGCATATTCCCCTCTTAAGGGAAGCATATATCTTCACTTTAAGTATTCCGATTCTTATACCAAAAATAATTAAGGAGCAATATAAAGGTATAAAGGCGGATTGCTTAAGCAAGCTTATCGGGGAGAGCCACGTTGGCTAAGAAACCCATAATATACTCGGAGAAGCTTGAAGTTATCTATGGCGCCGAAAGATGGAGGCTTCTCTCTGAATTGAGAAGTAGAGCAATTGAAATAATGGAGGCTCTTGAGAAGGCGCATATATTCTGCGTTATCCATGGAAGCATAGCCCGCGGAGATGTTTCGCCAAGGAGCGATATAGACATATTCATACCGCAGAATTTCCCCTCCTTCACAGTTGAGAATGCGCTTAGGGTTGCCGGAATATCTATTAGTAGACGCATTTTAGTTCAGGCAACACCGACCTATTCGATTAAGGGCTATATTGAAATTGATGATCAATGCTGCGTTTCGTTTCCGCTATCTAAAATGAGAGAGGTTGAGAGAGACTTCTATAAGTTCGGTGGGGAAGCAACTTTGGAAATGCTGAGAAGCAAAGTTAGGGTTCCAGGTGTTGATAAGAGGCTCATGTTAATAGAACCCACAGATAATGGGCATGTTGAAAGTAGCATAATTGGGCAGGAGGAGAGGGTTGCAAAGCTACTTGGCATATCGGTTGATACTGTTTTAGATAGGGTTCGCATTTTGCTGCGCCGCGACAAGGTTGGCAGAACAGGATTATTTGTTGAAAGAGAGCTTGCACCTGAGGAAAGCTTCGAATCCGTTCTAAAGAGGCTAGCTGACACAAACCCAGCTGTACGAAGGAGGCTCAGGGAAGGCTAAGAATGCTTAAGGCTCTAGGAAGTTTGCTCCAGAAGTTCGCGAAGATGAACCTTTATGGGTCCGATTTTCCCACCGTAGTTTCCAGCTGATATCTTTAGGACACCTGGAAATTTAACGGCGGCTTTTATACCCTCAGCCATAGCCATCTTAACACTTTCCAAGTTCAGCCCGTTTATCACGATTTCATATATAGCGTTCACGTTTTTCGGAACCCGGCTTTCCGGCAAGATCTCCCTAAGCTTAGGGCAGAAGATATGGTTTGTTGATGCTGGAAACTTATATTTTAATGAGCCGATCTTTGAGCCGGAGCGGCATATCCCCCCGGGAAATGGGAGGATTACGCCCTTAACTTTCCTGTGTATCGCATCGGCAGCCGCTTCAGCAGCTGAGAGCCCTGACTTCATGTCTTCTGCCATTATGAAGAAGTTTCCGCCGGCAACGCCTTTCTTAACACCGAAGCTGTCCTCAACAATAAATTCGCCCTCCATAACTGGTATGCGCCAAACCCTCCGACCATACATTTCGTCAAGCTTCTGGAATCCATCGCCGAAAAAACGTAGACTTCTGCCAACCTTCAGTTTTCTGACGGTTCCATGGAGCGCATTAAAGGCAGCCGTCGTTGGACATGTCATTACGCATTGTCCTATACGTGCAACCATCTGCTTTTTCAGATCGCCTCTTGTTCGATGGTAGATATGTATTAGGACGCCGATCCGTCCATCAGGGGTCTCGCTAGGCGGAACGGGTCCTTCAATGCCAGCTTCAGCCGGTGAACCTATTATTGAAGATGCGAATCCGGTTGCAACCTCAGCTGCTGTTAAGGCCCATCTCTCATTCTCAGCTGTTATCAGAACCCTTCCAGCCCACATTTCAAACATTTCAGCGAATGTATCCTCTATTTCAACGTCATTATAGCGGATCAACCAATACACCTCTGCATAATCTTAATTAGTTTCATTTTTTTCCTTATAACTTAAACTTTTTCCAATGTTGATCTGAGCATCCCAAATGTTTTTAGTTATTGCATGGAAAGACTGGAAAAATAAGCCTCTGTAACATTTTAACTAAAACATTTTTAAATGGGAAAGCATCATCTTTTCAATTTAAATATTAAGGAAATATTTAGATGTAGCGTATAATGGCTAAATTAGAATCTTTAGGAAGGCCTGATGCCGGTATGGGTTTCATATTAATAACTGGGCGGACGATTAATCAAGGCTGCGGAAAGGAGCATGGTAAGTTTTCAGGAGAATATTTGGCGAATGTTGCCGTTTGCGAGATGAACCCTGAGGATATGAGGAGGCTGAATGTAAAAGATGGGATGAACGTTAGGGTTACAACTGAAGCCGGCTCAGTGATCGTTAAGGCTAAGAAGTCGAGGAGAATAAAGACGCCTGGCGTGATATTCATTCCCTATGGTCCATGGGCAAATGCGGTTCTAAAATCTGAATCTGAAGGAACAGGTATGCCGCTGCTTAAGGGGCTGAAGGCTAATGTTGAGCCAACCTGGGAGGAGGTTTCAAGCTTGGAGGATCTTCTCATTAAAACTTATGGAAGCAGTAAGAAGGTGAGATTGGAGGAATAGAAATTATGGATGTAATTTCAAGCGTTGTTTGTCCAGTTTGCGGATGCTGCTGCGACGACCTGGAAGTTTTAGTTGATAATAACCAAATAATCGATGTTAGGAATGCCTGCGCTTTGGGCGCGGCGAAATTCTTAAATTACGGTGCGCATAGAAATACGAAGCCTCTAGTAAGGAAAAACGGTAAGATGGTTAAGGTTTCCCTCGAGGAGGCTATAGGGAGAGGCGCCGAGATACTTGCAAACGCTTCATATCCGCTTCTCTACGGCTGGAGTTCAACTAGCTGCGAAGCTATAAGGGTTGGTTTAGAGCTAGCTGAAGAGGTTGGGGGTGTAATTGATAATACGTCGACTATATGTCATGGCCCCTCAATAATTGCTGTGCAGGAGGTTGGGCTGCCAGCATGCACCTTAGGTCAAATTCGCCATAGAGCTGACTTGATAATTTATTGGGGTAGCAACCCGTGGAGCGCCCATCCGCGCCATATAGAGCGCTACACGGCTCTAGCTGAGGGAAGATTCCAGAAGGGCATATGGAAGCGCTACCTTTCACGTCTAGTTTTTGAGTCTGCAAGCAAGAGAAGGTATAGGGTGGCTAGCCTAGTCTTTAAAGCGGGAAGCATGCCGCTTCCCACCGCTGAGGTTTCCGGCCGATCTTTACCGCCTAGTGAGGAGAGAAAGCTCGTTGTTGTTGATGTTCAAAAAACTCGGACGGCTGATCTGGCTGATCTTTTTGTAAGAGTTGAGCCCGGCGGCGACTATGATGTTCTACAGGCTCTTCGGGCTCTTATCCGGGATGAGGAATTAGATGTCGATGATGTTGCAGGGGTTCCGGTTGAAACTCTTGAGGAGCTAGCTGATCTAATGGTTAACGCGAGGTTTGGCATAATATTTTTCGGTTTAGGCTTAACTATGAGCGTTGGCAGATCGAGAAACGTTGAAGCCGCAATAAAGCTGACCAGAGATCTAAATAAGTATACGAAGTTTCTAATTATGCCGATGAGGGGACACTTCAACGTCACAGGCGCTGACACAGTTTTCACTTGGCAGACTGGATACCCATACGCTGTTGACTTCTCCCATGGATATCCGAGATATAATCCAGGTGAAACCTCAGCTATTGATGTGCTTATGAAAGATGATGCTGACGCAGCGTTGGTGGTTGCATCTGATCCAGTTTCAAACTTTCCAAAGAAGTGTGTGGAAAACCTCGTTAAGAAACCGCTGGTGGTCATTGACCCTCACATGTCGGCAACAGCCCTTGTGGCCGACGTTGTGATCCCATCAGCCTTCGTTGGCATAGAGGCTGAAGGTACAACTTACCGCATGGATCATGTGCCGCTTCCTTTGAAGAAAATTGTTGAGCCCCCGGAAGGATGCTTGCCGGATGAGGGAATATTGAAAATGATTCTTGAAAGGGTTAGAGAAATCAAGAGCAAGAAGGCTTCATGAGATTAGGGATGAAAAATCTTTTACATGTCAAAACATTATTAATCTAGGCTGACAATACTTATGTTGATAATCGCGATGGGCTTTACGGTTGAGGCTAGACTATGGAGCCTGCGACAAGCATATCGGAAATATTGTCTGGGAAAAAAGTTAATGAGGATGTAACCATTAGGGGTTGGCTACATAATAAGCGCTCAAGCGGCGGAATACATTTCTTCATAGTTAGAGATGGAACTGGAGTAATACAATGCACAATTAAGAAGGATAAGGTTTCTGAAGAGGTTTTTGAGGCCGCTAAGAAGATAACGCAGGAATCAACCATAGAAATCAGGGGCATAGTTAAAGAGGATCAGAGGGCTCCCGGAGGATACGAAATACAAGCGCATGACATGAAGATTATGCATATGGCTGAGGAGGGCTTTCCAATAGCTAAGAAATATCATGGCCCGGATTTTCTGCTTGACAATAGGCATCTCTGGATTAGAAGCCAGAAGATGCAGAGGATTCTTCGGGTGAGGGCTAGGATGCTTAAGGCGGCTAGGGAATGGCTTGATCAGAACGGCTTCACCGAATTTCATGCGCCAACACTTATATCGGCTGCATGTGAGGGAGGGGCAACGCTTTTTACGGTGAAATACTTCGATGGAGAAGCATACTTAACTCAAAGCTGGCAGCTATACGCTGAGGCGGCAATAGCCAGTTTAGGGAAAATTTATACGATTGCACCATCATTCAGGGCTGAAAAATCTAAGACGAGGCGTCATTTAACGGAATTCTGGCATCTCGAGGTTGAGGTCCCATGGTGCGATCTAGATGGCATAATGAAGATAGAGGAGGATTTGCTAACCTACATATTGCATAATTTAGGTGAGTTTTCATCTAAAGACTTAGAGGCGCTTGGAAGGCAGCCGGAGGATCTGCTGAGGATCAACCCTCCATTTCCAAGGATCACATATGATGAAGCCGTTGAAATGCTTAATGAAGATGGAGTAAAGTTCGAGTGGGGGAACGATCTAGGCTGGATTGAGGAAAAACATTTAACCCTGAAATTTGACAAACCATTCTTTATTACGCATTACCCTAAAAGCGCTAAAGCATTTTATCATAAACCGGATCCGAAAAGACCCGAGGTCACCCTCTCAGCAGATTTACTTGCCCCCGAAGGATATGGTGAAATAACAGGCGGGGGCCAGAGAATAGAGGACTTAAATGAGCTGCTGGAGAGAATAAGGGAGAACGCTTTGAACCCGGAAGACTACAAATGGTATATAGATCTTAGGCGCTACGGATCTGTGCCGCATGCTGGCTTCGGACTTGGTGTTGAAAGAACAGTAGCATGGATATGCAAGCTAAACCACATAAGGGATGCAATAGCATTCCCAAGACTGATCAACAGAGTATATCCATAAAAGCCTCCGGGCCCGGAGGCTTTCCGAAGAGAAGAATCTATTCTTCACAGAGAGCTTATATGCAGTTAAGCGCTAAGACTGCCTCAACTTCTTTTAACTTCTTAGTTATTGGATCCACTTCTAGTCCAAGTCCTTCAAGCGCATGTAGCCGAATACTTCGTTGTCGCCTTCTTGAGCAAATACAACGATCGTCGTTGCTTTCCTGCTCAGACATTCAACAACAGCTTCGCCTATCTTCCTCTCTACAATTCTATTTTCGATTGTTCTAAACTTTCTTTCACCCATAATTTCAATCCCTAAACTCTTCAGCCTTCCGCCATTAATCCACGTACAGGTTGAACCTGTATCAACCAAAAGTTCCAAGTCTAGATATTTAGACTTGTCATGGGGATTTGAAACCCTAACCTTGGCAACCACTTGTCCCACGTAAACCCGAAAACAAAAGATAAATCAAATATTTAAACATGTTTGTACGTGTTCTCTTTTACGGGGTGAAAGTTTACCTCATGAAAAGGGATTTAAAAATAATGAGCTGAACAAGTTGAAAAACTTTTCAGGCTTAGCTTCAGAAGACCTTTCTGGAGGAAGCAATTTGGATCTAGAAGATTGGTGGGCCCGGAGCGATTTGAACGCTCGACCAACAGGTTTCTCTTCCTTAGGGATTATGAGCCTGCCGCTCTAACCGGGCTGAGCTACGGGCCCGCGTTTTTCTCATTAATAGAATGTTTTATTGGAGTTTTTAGAGTTTTCGGTTTTGTGAATGTTTTTCATTTGGTCTTTTTAAGTATCTGTCCGACGTTGTTTATCATTTTTAATTTATCTGAAGTTTTCTGACGGTGCCATCTAAAAATTGTTATCTGAAGTTTGTTTCTATGTACTCTTTGAGCGTCTGAGCCAGTTTTTCGCTTACTATTTTAACTGATATTTCATGGTCTGAAAAGAGCGATGGTTCATTCCAGTCATGTGAGCCTACATAAATTATTTCATCATCAATTATGACCAGCTTAAGATGATCAGTGTCAGGTTTATCGTCTAATGTAACGGAAACACCGTTAGAGAAGAGATAGCTGCATGTTCTTAGGTTATTATCGAGGAAACCGGAGTAAGTCCTATATTCAATTATTACCCTTACATTAACGCCTCTTCTCTTAGCGTTTATAAGTTCCTCGATCAAGTCGTTTGCCCAATGAGGCGGATCATGATACGGATCGTATACCATTGAATACATAGCTACTAGTATAGATCTGTTGGCTCTTTGAAGGTCAGCCCTCACCGAATAGTAATAGGCTTGATCAGTTAAAATATAAACTTCATGAGATGTTTCTTCCAGCTCCCTTATCCTGGCTTCTAACCATTCAATGTTAACGTTTAACTCCTCGACTTTAGCTAGTAACTCTGCAATTTTATTATTCTCAATATCTGAAGAGCCGTAACTGCCGATTGCAAATATCCTGAAAGCTTGATTTTTCTCTAAAACATGAGGGAACTCAAAACTCTTTGTTTCATTAATTGCGAGATTTTCAATTGTCCTAACTTGATAGTTATCTAATGAACCGTTAATGTTAAAGGTGAATAAAATCACGTAGACCTTGCTCATTGTTCCATTGCTCATGTTCGTTATATTGCCCATAACGCTTTCACGATTAAGATCGCCTTTAACTTTAAGGTCGCTTATCTTCAGCCCATCGAAAACTACTCCAGCATTCAATAGAACCGTGTAATTTACGTATAATTTTTGATGCGTCTGGTTTAATGCATCTAACTCCTGGTTAAGTTTATCCATTTGTAACTCGTAATATGTTATGTTTCCCCGTAACCATGTTTGAAGCATGCTATTCCGAGATTGAAGACTTGCAATCAAATCGTCTTTATCTTTTATTACCGCTCCATAATGAACTATTGCTCCAAGTAAACTGGCCGTAAGAACTATGCATATGACCCCCAGGATTATAGCGGCTCTGTTCACATAGTTAACCTTCACTCATCTCTTTAGAATTAAATTGGCAAAGTTGATAAGAAAGCTTTATGGAGGTTAAATATGTATTTCAAACATCATACGCTTTAATAATATTTGAATGAATAGAAACTTTTATGCCTATTCGGCCTCATCTCAGCCTCAGCACCACGCGTGATCCATTAACAATCCACTATATGAAAAGCCCCGATGAAATTTTAGATTAAAAATCCCAGTTAAACTTTAAATATCTCAAAGGATATTCAAAATAGTGGCGCCGCCAAGATGAAAATAAACCCGAACGAGCCGCCGTTCACGCAGTAAAAAAGCGTGGACGAAAGCTCAGTTCGGTAGAGCAGCGGGCTCCAAGGCTAAACAGAGCCTTAGGAGGCTGAAGCTGTTAACCCGTTGGTCGACGGTTCGAGTCCGTCCGGCGGCGCCATTTATAAACTTTGTCATAAACTAGCGCCTATATCACTTCCTCTTTCTGAATATTTTTACGCCCTCGATGTCGCAGACATATTCGAAGCCCGCCTCAACTAATGCTCTTGCCTCCTCAACAGTTCCGGCGACTTTTGAGATGTACTCTGAATCGTTTCCCTCAACTCTATCCGCTCCAAGAGCGCCGACTAATAAGTGTGGACAAAGAGATTTTCGTCGGTGTTCTACAGATTCTTAAACTTAAAAATAAATAAAATAAAAAACTTTGATAATATATTAAGTGATGTGAGAAGAGAGATGTCTGAATTAACATCCCCTATTAAGGCTGAACCTTACCTTCTTAAGGATATTTTCAGCGATAAATTCTTATTTAATATTCCATTGTTTCAGCGGCCATTTAGCTGGAGTAAGGAACACTTTGAGAAATTATTTACTGACATATATGAATCTATGGTTGAATCTAAGGGGTCTGGAATTTACTTTTTGGGCTCGATGGTTTTAGTCAATGAAAAGGACAATTTACATCAGGTTATCGATGGGCAACAAAGGTTGGTATCTCTAATAACACTTATCGCAGTCGCTAGGGATATCGTAAAAGATCAGGATTACAAAAGAGACTTACAAAACCTCCTATATCAAAAGGAAAAACCACTATTAAAGCAACCAAAAGCTGAACGATTGAAACCTTGGGAGGAGTTAGAACAATACTTCAGTAATTACATATACGTTGAAGATGGAACCAAAAAATTCCTACAAGATTATAAGGGAAAACTCAAAGATGAAGATGACCCTGTTTATCATCTATATGAGGCGGTCAAAAAATTCCATGACCTATTCGCCGAGCACCTTTCAAGGCTTGGCGGAAAAGAATTACTTTACGATTTTATCAAATATTTGCTGAATAATGTTTATGTTGTTGGCATTCGAACGTCAGATCTCTCATCTGCAATAAGATTATTCAATGTTTTAAACACGCGCGGTCTTCCACTTTCGTCAACTGATATTATTAAAGGAATAAACCTCGAGGCCATCCAGGACAAAACCCTCAAAGACAAATATGCAAGAGAATGGATCGAGCTTGAAGGAGAACTCAGCAGAGATGAACTTGAAAACCTAATCTCGCATATTAGAACAATTTTCGCGAAAGATAAGCCGAGAGTGAGCCTACATGAAGAATATGAGAAACTTTACAAAGATAAGAAAATAGAGAAAGGAGAGAAGTTTTTCCACCTGATCAGGGAGTGCGCTGAAATTTATGAAAAAAGAATTCTTAGACCGGAAATTGATGAGTCTGAACCAAAGAAACACAATAGATATCGCATATTAGTAAACCTCATGAGGGAGTATTTGCCATTTTCGGAGTGGGTTCCCCCTATACTGGCTTTTTGTAAAAAATTTGGAACAAACAATCTACTTGAGTTTACTGTCCAATTAGAACGAAAAACATTTATTGAATGGGTAGCAGGTTTCACTACGAGTGAAAGAATAACAAGCTTCTCAAGGGTAATTCAGATAATTGACGACAATCACAGCCCAACAGATGTAATTTTTAAAATGATTTCATATAAGCCTTCACCAACACAAAAGACCAGATACATAGACTTCAACAATGCTTCAGATCTTCAAAAAATAGTAGAACCAGTTCTCGATAGTGAACAGTTTTACAAATTGAAAGGGGGCAAACTGGCAAAATACACGTTGCTAAGGCTGGATATGGAATTATGGGACTTGGCGGTCTTTCAAGGATATTCAGGCCCGATCACAGTTGAACATGTGCTTCCAATTAATCCGCCAGAAAAAAGCGAGTGGATTACAAAATTCGATGAAGATGCAAGGAAAAAGTGGACTAATAGACTCGGAAACCTAGTCCTCTTAAGCGGCAGCAAAAATTCCTCAGCAGGCAACCTCGATTTCAATAAAAAGATAGAAGTCTACATAAAAAAGCAGTGCTCACCATTTCGGTTGACGCAAAAACTCGTTGAGGAATTTCAGGACTGGAGTATTGATAACTTACAAAGACGACACAAAGATCTAATTGAAAGTATAGAGTATAGAAAAAATATATATTCAACGAGCACCATTCCAACGCGCACTTTTTTAAGACCATCCTCTAATAATCACAAAAATGCAAACACCTGTAATCTTAATACTATTTTCTGTTAGGAGACTCTAATAGTAAGGGATATGACATCTCTAAATTTTTCTCTTCTAAAAGATTTATTTAGGGTTGAGGTGAAATTGTATTATGAAGAGAGGTTTATTTTATGGAGCAATATTTGGTTTAATAATTGGCGTGATTATTGGTTTCTTTATTAGGGGCGTGGTGGTTGAGGTGGAATTAAGTGATTTGCGTGAGCAAGTCTCAAATCTTCAAGGGCAGATTACGATAGTTAAGGCGGCTATTCCTCCCTTAAGGGTTCTCGCTAAGAGATGTGGTATATATATTGGTGCCGCTGTGGAGCGCAGTCTACTTGATATTCCAGACTACGCCTACACACTTAAGCAGGAATTTAATATTTTAACGACTGAGAACGCCTTAAAGTTTGGTCCTGTTCACCCTAACCCGGATGTCTATTCTTTTAGTGATGCAGATTACATAATTAGCTTCGCCGAATCTCATGGAATGAAGGTGCGGGGACACACACTTGTATGGCATCAGCAGCTTCCAGCATGGATAACGCAGGGAAAATACTCTCGGGAAGAGTGGATAAATATTCTGCATGAGCACATAATGACTGTTGTGGGGCGCTATAAAGGGAGAATTTACGCATGGGATGTTGTTAATGAAGCCATAAATGATAATGGAACTTTAAGGGACAATATTTGGCTTAGAAACATAGGCCCAGAATACATTGAATTAGCTTTTAGATGGGTGCATGAAGCGGATCCTCAAGCCCTCTTATTCTACAATGATTATGGTGCTGAAGGCTTAGGTGTGAAATCAGATGCCGTTTATAATCTTGTTAAGAGTCTTCTTGAAAGGGGTGTGCCAATACATGGTGTTGGCCTACAGATGCACGTGAGTCTAGAGAACCCGCCGAACCCACAGGAGGTGGCAGCTAATATTAAACGTTTAAACAACCTGGGCTTAATTGTTCATATCACCGAGATGGACGTTCGGATTAAGACCCCTCCCAAATGGGCGGACTTAGTTAGACAGGCGGAGATATATTATAGTATACTTAAGGCGTGTCTCTCAGCAGATAATTGTGAGGCGTTTGTGATGTGGGGTTTCACGGACAAATATTCTTGGATACCAAGCTACTTTGGTGGGTGTGGTTCGGCCCTAATCTTTGATGAGTCATATGGTCCGAAACCAGCATACTATTACATCGCTAAAGCCCTTATCGAGCATATAACTGATGGATAAAATGCCCTGAATGTGGCGAGGTGCTCTCGCCTCCCCCCATACCTAAGCCGTATAAAACATTATGTATTTAAGAACTGCAGATTATTGTTCATTCATCCTATTTATTGAAGTTTCGCTATCTTATCCTCTATGGGATCCTTCATGGGTTTTGTTTTATCATATCTATGCTCTAGATTCTAGTTGCTATACCATGTTTTCCCTTCGTCTTCTGTTATGAATGTTACGTATGGTGTTGATATGCGTACTTTGCTTGAAGATTCCATGTTAAAGATTTCTATGTGGAAGTAGTAGTGGTCATCGATTTTCCAGCTTATATTCCAGCAGCGTCCATAGTCAGTACTTTGAAGGATGTACCATTTATGCTTGAAAAGAGAGAGCTTCCTCTTCCTAAATACTTTATAGTTTTCAACATGAAGTGTAATTAGAGTTCCGAAAAGGCTTCTATCCGCAAACCGTTAGTAGAATTGCTTCGATGAAATTTAGGTACCTAATTTAACTCAAATTTATGCGTAATTATTATTTGGATATAGAAGCCTTAGTTTTAGCAAGAGAAGACTTAATTTTAATTGGAAGTGGTATAGATGAAGGGAATAGTTTATACAATTGGGTACTGGGGAAGAACAATTAACGAGCTTATTGAAACTTTAAGGAGCTTAGATGTTAAATTCGTTGTCGACGTTAGACGTTTCCCTTCAAGCAAAATCTCGGAATATAAGAAGGAATTCTTAGAAGAAGTTTTGCCCAAACATGGCTTATCTTATGTTTGGCTTGGAAAAGAGTTAGGAGGATTCAGAAGAGAAACATACGAAAAATTTAAGGAATCTCCTCAGTTTATGGAAGGAATAAACAAACTTATATCGCTTTTGGAAAATGGAAATATAGCTATACTTTGTAAAGAAAGAAAACCTCAATACTGCCATAGGAGATATATATCCGAGTTTTTAGAGAAAATTGGGTTTAGAGTTAAACATATAATAGATGCTGAAAGTCTAGGTGCCTGCCAGCACAAAATTTAACAGAACCTATGAGAGGAAAAAATTAAAGATTATTCTGATTTGTTTTTGCGCGCCGGAGGGTAACGAAAATTATGAATCAGTTGTTCTCTTTAAATCCTGCTAAGGATCGTGGATCTCAAAGACTGCAAAGTTTATTGATGAACAACCATGCTCTGAGATATAATTTTCACCGGAACCCCCATTTGCGTTAAAAACTGACGCGTTCTGATCAAAAACAGTCAAATTCATTCACATAAGGCGCAATAAACGGCTTAGGATAGAGTTCAAGTTATAGTCTACTGTTTCAAAGTTTTCTCCATGAATTCGTGGTATTGCTTCACTGCTTCTTCGGGAAATGGGTTAACCACTTTTATTTCCTTCACTTTTGAAAGTTGTTTATCTAGCGAGTATAGTATTGTGGTTCCTAGGCTTCTGGCTAGAGATATTAGGTATCCATCCCAAGATTCAATGTTATAGTATGTTGCGTATTCGATGGCGTCAATTGCCAGTTCAGGTGTTATTCGCGGATATAGCGCTGGGGATCTTGTAGCCAAAAGGCCCTCTAAAATCTTTTTTACAGAGATCTTTGATAATTTAAGGTATCTGGTGGCTATATGATATGCTCCCATTATGGATGAAACTGGGAGGACAACTCGTTTTTTCTGAGTGAGCACCTCGCTGAGAAAGGCTATGCTATGTTCCTTTAGAGGATTATCAAAGCATGCAACAACTATTATGCTTACATCAGCAACTCCTTCAGGATAAGCCGAGCTTTCTTCTCGCGTATTCAAGGCTCATCCACTTCCAGCTCTCCTCTGAAGGTTCTGAAAAAATTTCCGCCTTGGTGTTTCGAGCTAGATTAGCCCACTCCTCAACGCTTTTACTAAGGTTTTCAGAAAATGGTTCAAGCACTATCCTGGAACCTTCACGCCTAACTAAAAGCTTCCCTCTACCTCTAATTCCTATAGCCTTTCGAATATGAGCGGGAAGGACAACCCTGCCCTGCTCATCCACGTTCAACGTTTCTTCCATAATTTTCACCATATGGAAGAAAACACACCAAAACCTATAAACTTTTTCTCCTATCTATAACGTAACGCTAAAAATTTCGCCACCATAAAAAGAAAGAAATGATGGATTTTTAGGCTTCTTAAGAGTCGAAAGATGGCGTTCAATTTTTAATCGAATTTTCAAGCTAAAATTGATACCCCCTATAGGTATATTTTTCGTTACAATTCGTTAAAGTCTCTTTTCTAATAAGAAGCATACTTCTATTGTTCATACAAAAGATTATAATTTGATGTTAACATTTATCATTGAAGCAGACCCGCAGCCATCAAGCGTGGGTAGCTCACGATTAGTCCTTAGGTTAAAATGGCTTATCTAGCCAGAGTCTTATTGTTTCAATCCAGAAGATGGCGCATGCTATGCTGCCGAATATTATGGCTATAATGTTATGTATGCTCCAGCTGTGGCCGTAAAAGACTACGTAGAATATGAGCATTGTTGAGAACCAGACTGAGTAGAAAAGGTATCTTGGGATCATGAAACGCCCTAGCCTTGTAAATAGCCTTAATACGCCGATTTTAACTTCCCGTGTGAGGAAATATTCGCCTCTAGGTGTTTTTTCAATTAAGCCTAAGGAGCAAAGTTTTTCTAAGTGATGAGCTGCAACGCTTGGACTCGAGAAACCTAGGGATCGCTGGATCTCCCTAACACCCACCGGCGAACCCTTAGACCTAAGCATAAATAGGTATACGAGCAGCGTCTTACCCTTTAAATAGGATTCGATCTCAGCCGGAGAAACCTCGCTCATAAATGACCGCCGGCCAGAACATAAATATGATGGTGGATAAATATAAAAATGTCACTTATATTTAAGAAACACTTAAAAGTCTATGCTGGAAAGAAGAAAAATGATGGCCGCCGTAACGTAGAGGCGTAAAATATTTAACAGCGTAATCCGGTAGCGTACAGATGCTGAAAAGAGCAGTATAGGCCTGTGGAGCCTGGAGGCCGGGTTCAAATCCCGGCGGCGGCCTCCAATTAAGTCTGTTCTTTTCATTCTTGATTATGCAGTACAGGCTGATTGGGACATTTACAGAAATAAGTAGATAAAAAATTTTAAATATTGTTTATGTTTGATTAGTTTTTCTGTTTAAGGATTTATGATGGGTGTTCGGGGTTTGTTAGGTCATGCTCGAGTCTATGAGGTTTTACGTTTTCTCCATGCCTTCTACTGGATTATAGTTGAAGTGTCAGATGCTCTTGAGAAGGCTGAGGGACAAGTGGCTTCCGGTTTAAACCTTCATTTGGCACTCGCAAGCCAACGGGTCAAAATCATAAAGGATCATCTCAGACTTGCTCTCATTGAAGCCGGCTTAAACCCGGATGAAAAAGATGATAGAGAAAAACTCCGGAAAATAGCTGGCGCAATATCCCTTGAAACTCTGGAGAAGATTAGGGAGACCCTTAAGGGACTCACAGAAGAATACAGGTCTAAAGGAAGCCCCAACATATCCCGGCTGACATCCAGGCTTCTAGAACTCGCCGATGTTGTAAATATTGCAGCAAGCATCCTAAAGACTTGCGGTGACACCCTAGAGAAAACCACGGGTAAGCATGCCTGGAGAATACGCCTCATCCTCCAAGCAATAGTTAAAGACCTAGAGTTCATCGCCCAGATGCATCAGCAGCTCGCCTCAAACCCCCAAATGCTGGAAAGTCCAGAAGCCCCTTTCTAACTCATCCATTTACAAAATTTTAAGAACGATTTTCGGCTCTAATTGGATATTTTCCATATTTTTCCGCTGTTAAATACATGGCTAGGGCATTTTCCGGAGGGACATATCTGGTTAACACATTTGTCGTGCTAAGTATGAAGCCGCCTCCGGGAGCAACCTCACTTATGAGCCTCTTAACTTCCGCCTCAACCTCTCTTGGGTTTCCAAGAGTTAATAAATAATCTAAGTCTAGATTTCCCATCAGGCATATTCTGTCTCCCCAAATCTTCTTAATGGCTACTATGTCAACGCTTGCATTGGGTTGAAGGCTTTGCAATCCGTCGAAGCCATTTTTAACGATATCCTCCATAAGCATGGTTACATTTCCATCTGAATGGAGAACGGCCGGTAAACCTAATTTATGGATTAGAGAAACCTCGCCTGCCAAGTATGGGAATACAAATTCCATCATGAATCTCGGAGGTATGAATGGACCTTTATCATATGCTAGGTCATCGCCTATAAGTATTACGTGAGCACCGTTTTCAGCGAACAATTTTATAACTTCAAGCTCAAACCTGTACACTTCCTCCACCACTTTCTTTAACAGATTTGGATACTGATATAGCGCCCTAAAATAGCCAGTTAAACCCATTAGGGGATAAACCGAATCGAAGGCTCCGCCAACCTGTGCAAAGACGCAGAAATCCGTCCTACTTGACCATAACCTGACATTTTCAGCATTATATAATGACGCTTCAGGCATTTTGAAATCCCTAAAATCCTCCGGACATGATAAACAATGCCTTATGTAGGTTCTTGTTTTGCCGCTGTCAACCCACTCATTGCCAAAGCAGTCTCTGTATATTGGGTATCCATCCTTCGTCCTCCCAACAATTTCGGTTTTAGGTCCTCCCTCAAGCCCAAGGTTCACCAGATCCATCTTTAGCATTTTCCTCACTTTAACATGGGCCTTAAACCAGTCTTTTACCGGCTCACCGATTATTGCGCTTACGAGTTCATCATGTATCTGCAGTTCCCCCTTAGGCACTTTATCCGGCTCCTCTAAACCTAAAGCCCTATAAACCCTTTCAACCTTTTCCATCTAAACCGCCTCAAAGCGATTTCCGCATAGATTCCCATAATCTAAGAGGACGGACATATTAAAAGTTGATTGCAAACCGTTACCTTATTGCTGAACGGAAACCGGAAAATAAATATTCTTATTTAGGGAAAAATGTATTCATGCTGGAAGCCGGCGCCTCAAAAATTAAGATTACTCCGCCTATAGGCGTGCCGATGGATGGTTATCTTTCTAGGACGGAGCCTTCTAAAGGGGTTCATGATCATATATATGCTAGATGCTTAGTTTTAGGTGATGGAGAAAACTACGCGTCGCTTGTTTCATTGGATCTTCTCTATGCAACTAAAGATTTAACGAATAATATTAGAAGAACCGTTTCAAAGGCTCTGGGGCTCAAAGAGGATTCCATAGCGGTTATAGCCGTCCATAATCATTCCGGCCCATCGGTTGTAGGCGTCCATTCAACGCAGCAATACCGCTTCTTAGATGAATACCTGGAGATTCTACCAAACCTTATCTCTTCAGGCTTAATTGAAGCCTTTAGCGCTAAACGTAAAGTTAGGGTTGGTTTCGGTCGCGGTGTGGTAAGGGGATGGACCATCAATAGGAGAAAGCCGGTTAATGGATCCGTAGATGAAGAGGTTATAGCCGTTAGGTTCGAGGACTTAAATGGACGGTTGGTTTCAGCATTAGTTAATTTTACATGCCATGCGGTTGTTTTAGGCGCTAATAACTTATTTATCTCCGGCGATTATCCAGGTTATGTTTCAAGAACTGTTGAGAAAATTGAGGGCGGCACATGCCTATTTCTGAATGGAGCGTTTGGAGATATAAACCCTTTAACCCCGAATACTGATCTCAATAGGGTTTACGACAGAAATATTGGACGTTTCGAGGATGCGATCAGAATGGGCAGGGTTATAGGCGGCGAAGCCTTAAAGATATTAAATTCTGCGCCCTGCTCCGAAAACATAGATATGTCCTTAGCCATCGGAAAAGCCGCGCTTAAACTTAAGCTCGCACCGGTTTTTACTAAGGATTACATGGAAAATCTTGAGGCGAATCTTAAAGCTGCCAGCGGAAAGGAAGCCGATGAAATAAGGTTTAAGATTCTAACCGCAAGATTCATGAACGTTATTCGCAATCTTTTCCCATCCGGCGTAGCAGAGGTTGATGTTCAAGGATTTAGAATTGGCGACCTGATAATAGTGGCGCTCCCAGGGGAACTTTTCGTTGATCTGGGCTTAAGGATAAAAACCCACTATAAATATGGACCCACAATGGTTGTTGGATGCGTCAATGAAGTTTTAGGTTATATACCGACTGAGGAGGCTATAGACGAAGGAGGATATGAGGTGCTTCCACCAGTATGCTTTGTTGAGAGGGGATGCGGGAAAAACCTTGTTGAAACTGCTTGCGCTGTCATAGATGATCTTTTGAAAAAATAATGAGATGGGCATGTGCCATGCTATAGATCCTCAGCGTATAAGCAGCAATGCAGATGTCTCATAGGGGATAAAACCTTAAACGCTTCAGCATACTGCACGCCTATCTTCTTACCCATGAGTAAAGAGTAAGTTTTAAGAAGATTTTCTATTTCCCCAAATCCTCCGGGGGGATATTGACTTTTATGAGATGACACAGCCCTTAATTTAGTATCCATGTAATCCGTTATATCCACATAAACATTGGGTTTTCTGGTCCAATAGAAAGCTATAAAGGCTACGGGATGAGGCTTAAGGCCTCCCCTAATATCGCCTGGATTAGCGTGAGGGAATAATGCGAAAAATGCAGCTTCAACCGCGAGAATGCCCGTTGCAACATGATCTGGGTGAGCCTCATATGTTAACCATGGATCAACCGTCAATATAAGGTCTGGTTGAAACTCCCTTATCAAGGTTATAAGCTTATTCCTAGCCTCAACGGTGACTTTGAGTTCAGAGTCCCTATAATTCAACCATATAAGTTTCTTCACGCCTAAAATCTCAGCGGCCTCCCTCTGCTCCTCAAACCTCACCAATGCCAATTTTTCCGGATATATGCTTGGATCTAAAGTGCCGATTCTACCATCAGTCATAGTGACGTATGCTACTTCGCATCCGCGTTTAGTAAGCTTGGCTATTAACCCACCGGCGGCGAAATCCGTATCATCCGGATGGGGCTGAACGCATAAAACCTTCTTTGCAAATTCAAACACCCTGCTTAAATTAGCTGACTCAACGCTGAGAATCGCATTATACGCCTCATCATAACCTAATGAAGATATTTCTTCCCCTTTAAACCACATTTTATTTAGCCTCCACTAATAAATATGGTAAAGCAATAAAAATTATTAATGGTAAAATAATCTAGGAGGAGGGAGATAAATGAGTTCTAGCCTTGCACTTAAGGGTGGTAAACCTGTCAGAGTAAAGGCGTGGCCTCAATGGCCAATTTACGATGAAAGAGAGCTTAAGGCGGCTGATGAAATCATCAAGACTGGATATTGGGGCGGAGGTGTCGGCGTAAGCGGACCTAAAGAGGCTGAATTTGAGGGTAAATTCTCAAGAAGCCATGGATGTAGATACGGCATATGCGTAGCTAATGGCACAGCGGCGCTGCATGTAGCCCTCTTAGCCGCCGGAATCAAGCCCGGAGATGAAGTTATAGTTCCAGCCTTAACTTTCTGGGCTACTGGCAGCGCTGTGCTCATGGTAGGCGCCATACCGGTCATTGTTGATGTTGATCCGGAAACATACTGCATGGATTTGGAGGCTGTTGAGGAGGCCGTCACCGATAGGACGAAGGCTGTTATATCCGTCTACAATTATGGTTCAGCCCCGGACATGGATAGGTTGCCTAAAATATGTGGAGAGCATGGTCTAGTGCTAATAGAGGATTGCGCAAGAGCTCACGGCTTCATGTGGAGAGACAAGCCAGCTGGCTCAATAGGCGACTTAGGATGTTTCAGTTTCCAGCAGGGCAAGTTTATGACTGCCGGTGAGGGAGGCATAATAATCACAAATAATAAAACATATGCGGACAGGTGCTACGCTATCAAAGACTGTGGACGGTTAAGGGAGGGTGGATTACCTGAAGAGGGAATAGAACCTTCAACGCTGATTAACTGGTATAATTACAGGATGACACAGATCCAGGCGGCTATACTCCTTGTGCAGCTTGAAAGGCTTTGGGAGCAGGTTAAGATTAGACAGAACAATCAGGATTATTTAAATGAGAGGCTTAAGGAGATCGAGGGTGTGGAGCCGATTAAGGTGGATGAAAGGTTAAGAATTCATCATCCATGGCCCTACTGCTTCAAATATGATTCATCATGCTTCAGTGGAGTTTCACGGGATAAATTCATTATGGCTTTGAGGGCTGAAGGCATACCGTGCGGTAAGCCGCATCCGCCACTGCATATGGCACTGCACTTTCCAAAACTCAGCGAAGCCTACAGGCGATACGTAGAATCCAAAGTGAACTTTCCAGTTTCAGAAAAAGCCTACATGGATGAAGCCGTAGAGCTGCCTCAACACTTGTTTCTAGGAACAAACCGGGATATGGATGATATAGTTGAAGCCATAATAAAAATAAAGCGATCCGCAAAGGATCTCCATTAGCATTAGGTGCATTCCGCTTTTCCACATTTTTCTTTATATGTAATCCTTAGATAGTACCTATCCTAAAAGGAGACGCTTTATTTATTTTGTGTTTTAGGATTAAATTTTAACATGTTCCAGCTCATATTGACCTTGAATTCCTTTTATGATTTTTGTATGCTTCCGGTAAAAGCATCCGCCGAAGGACCTGTGTAGTTTCATAGCTATATCCTTCTTCTCATCTATTAAATTTCTTGATTCCCTAGGATCTTCAATGAGATTATAAAGTTCATCCGGCTGGCCGTCTGGTCTATGAATGTAGCTCCAAGCCTTATCTCTGACGCATCTGTCTTCTCCCTCATGGTATCCTACTATTGCGGTATCTCTATGTTCATTAGATTCCTCCATTAAAATTCGGCGGAAGCTTCTGCCGTTCATATATCTTGCTTCATTTTTTAAACCAATCAAATCAAGGATTGTAGGCAGCACGTCAGGAAACTGGGCAAGGGCATCGGTAACCCTATGCTTACAGTCAGGGTAATAAACCATAAATGGAACTTTAAGCAGTTCACTGTAAAGTCTATCCGCGCCCTTAAGGAATTTACCGTGATCAGCCAGCGGATGCCCATGATCAGCAGTAAATATTATGATGGAATCATTCATATAGCCCAGATCTTCAAGCCCCTCAAACAGTAATCCTAAGCAGTAATCTACAAAGGAAACCTCGCCAGCGTATAACCCCCGAATATAGGTTATCTCTTCATCAGTAGCCCATCTTTCAGCATATCCGCCCATGGGCAATATCAGCCTTGAACCCTTATAATCCGGATTCGTGTACTCATCGAATTTAGGAGGGGGATCCCATGGTTCATGGGGATCAAACATGTCCATCCATAGAAATATCTTATCGTGAACTCTGTTTCTTCTAAGCCAATCTAAAGTTTCCCTAACAACCTTCATGGCGAAGTAATCTTCCTCAGACTTGAAATAATCCGTGTTTGCAAGATATTTCGCCACAAGTCTCCTCCACTGCTCATTATAGTTTAAATTAACATATCTGCTAACGTCACGTTTAGGTGGAGAAGAGAAATAGGCATCATATTCTTGACCCCTAATCCATCTAAATTCATGGAAACCTCTGTGGAAATTCATGTCCGGCTTAAATAAATGATAAGTGTCAGTTATTAATCCACATATGTAGCCATGCTCCCCGAGAATTTCGCTGGCGAGAATATCTTCAGGGTATGGTTGAAGAGGCCTCCAGGGTCTATGTGGAAGGCTGAATTTGCCGGTGAGAATTTCGGTTCTAACCGGTATCGTTGGTAAACCGGAGGGATACATGTTTGTGAAAACTATGCTCTTCTTAGCGAAGCGGTCTAAATTCGGCGTTTCGCATGCTTTTACGCCCTTAAATACTGGTTTGCCTCCGTTGTAAAAACCCACATGGTCCTGTCTAAGGCTGTCAGTTACCAGCAAAATTACATTTTTAATTTTAGAAAACATTTTTTCGCAACCCAATTAGCATTTAAAAGAAATTTTTCAACTTATTTTAGCCATTCGGGAATTATTTGGCCCCTAAGTAAATCTTCTAAAGTTTCTCTTTCCCTTATAAGCGCATATTTCCCTCCTTTAACCAGCACCTCTGCGCATCTAGGTCTGGAATTATATTGTGAACTCATTGAGAAACCGTAGGCTCCAGCATTAAGTATCGCAAGCAGGTCCCCCTCAAAAATTTTTGGGAGTTTTCTATCCCTTGCCAGTATATCTCCTGACTCACATAATGGCCCAGCGATATCATAGATCTCTTCCTCCAGCTCATAAAGCCTATTCGCAACCATTATTGGATGGTAAGAGCCATACATGGCTGGCCTAATAAGCGTGTTGAATCCTGCGTCTACACCGATAAATTTCTTGAAAGGTGTAATCTTAATGGTGTTAACTCTTGTTAGAAGTATGCCAGCGTCGCAAACTATGAAGCGCCCCGGCTCTAGGCAGAAATACGGTTCACCCAAATGATATTCCTCAATTCTACATTTAAATAGGGTAAGCATTTTCTCCGCAAATAAGTTTACGTCTAAAGGTTTATCTTCAGGCCTATAGGGAACCCCCAATCCGCCGCCGAAATCAATAAACTCAAATATTAGCCCAAGTTTTTCATGAACATTCTGGGCTATTCTTAGGAGTTTTTCAGCTGCTAATAAAAACGGTTCGATTTCCAGTATGCCTGAGCCGATATGCATATGTATTCCAAATCTTTCTACGCCAGCTTCCAAAGCCATATTATAGGCTTTTAGCACGTCGGTCTCCCAAATACCAAACTTTGAATTTCTACCCGCCGTAATCACATGTTCATGGTGGCCGGCTCCTATCTCCGGATTAACCCTTACAGATATAATCTTCGGAGTGTAAAAATTCAGAAGCCTTTTTAGCTGCGAAAGCGAATCAATATTGATTGTAACCCCTAAATTGGTGAGAAATTTAAGTTCATCATCTCTAACGCTTGTTCCAGTAAAGAGAATTTTTTCAGGCGGAAAGCCAGCCTTAAGCGCTAAGAAAACTTCACCTGGACTTACAGCGTCAAGATACGCTCCCTCATCCGCCAGGATTTTCAGAACAGCAATATTCGTGTTGGCCTTAGCGGAATAATAAATTCTGGTTTTGCTGTAATATTTTAGCAGAGCTTCCTTAAGTCGCCTAAAATTTTCACGTATGCGGTTTTCGCTTAAAACATAAAGCGGCACATCAAATTCCTCAGCGAGCTTAACTGTTGAAACATTGTCTATATAGAGAATTCCATCCCTATTTTCCAGAAATCCGGAAATTATGCTGCTCATGGAGTTTCCCCTAAACATTTAAGAGGCTAAATGTAACCTTTAGCGGCCATAAGCTCAGCGCTTAATATCCCAGCTCCAGCAGCACCCCTAATAGTGTTATGTCCAAGGCAAAGATATTTAATCTTCATGATTGGGTCATTACGTACACGTCCAACGACGACGCTCATTCCCTTTCCGGCATCTCTATCCAATCTGGGCTGAGGCCTATCGATTTCATCCCTGACAATTATCGGCTTCTCCGGAGCTGAGGGAAGATTCAAAATTTGGGGTTCACCAATAAAGCTTCTAAAGGCTTCCTTAACCTCCTCAACGCTTGGTTCAGCCTCTAAGTCAACATATATGACTTCTAAGTGTCCATCCTTAACGTTCACCCTGTTGCAGCTAGCGCTGACGCAAATGTCTGCAAGCCTAATTTTTTCGCCGTCGAATACGCCTAGGAGCTTCTTAGTTTCAGTCTCCATTTTTTCTTCCTCCTTAGCAATGTATGGGATAACGTTATCTATTATATCAAGCGATGCAACCCCTGGGTAACCGGCCCCGCTTAAGGCTTGCATTGTTGTAACAATAACTTTTCTTAAGCCAAACTTCATAAGCGGTTTTAGCGTCATAACCATCTGTATTGTTGAACAGTTCGGATCCGTTGAGATGAAGCCGCTCCAACCCCGCTTTCTCTTTTGAATATTTATCAATTCTAAATGTTCAGGGTTAACCTCAGGTATTAAGAGCGGAACATCCTCCTCCATTCTATGAGCCGCTGCTTTGCTGAGCACTGGATATTCAGATGCGAAGGCGGCTTCTACTGGGCCAGCTATATCTCCCGGCAAAGCCGAGAAGATTAAATCTACATCGCCAGCCTCCTTAACAGACTTAAGATCCGTGTTAACAACCGTTATTTCACCTATCTTTTTAGGCATCTCGGTCTCCATGCGCCAGACGCACGCATCTTTATACTTCTTTCCAGCCGAGCGCTCCGATGCTGCCAGCACGGATATTTCGAACCATGGATGATCTTCTAGAAGTTGAACAAATCTCTGACCAACCATGCCCGTTGCGGCCAGTATTGCTACGCTCTTACGTTTCAAGGGCATCCCTCACAACTTTAACGGCTTCTTCAATTTTAGCTTCATCAATAAATATGTTTATTGTTGCCTTGCTTGTTGCAACTTCAATTATATTTATGACCTTAGAGGAAAGAGCGTTAGCTATTTTCGCAACCCAGCCGGGTGAGTCAACGAAAATTGGATGGGAAATCTCAACTAACCCAACCTTTGGTAAGCAACTTATTGCCTTACATACCCTCAATCCATGTAACTTATTTATTAAGTCCCTCAAATTATTAGTTGAAACAAAAATTGTAACCGTTCCTCTCCCCGTGCTAACCCCATGTATCTTGCTATCGGCAAGCGCGGCGAATATTTGGCTCATAGCATCCGCTTCAATTGGGCAGATTAAACTTACCGCCGCTAATCCCTTCTCTTCCCTAATCTCAAACGAGTTTGAGTTAAAGACGCCCACAATCTCAGTTCCATGAGACCTTAAATCTCCAGATGAAAAGCTAACGACTCTCAATCTTTGATTCGGAAGCTTATATTTTAGGGATTCAGCCTTAATTACCTTCGCTCCGCCATGCGCTAAAGCGAACATTTCATGGATGTTCAAGGTTTCCAGAATATGGGCATCAGGGACAATTTTTGGATCCGCCGATAAGACGCCCTCAGTTTCCTTCACAAGTATGACTTCATCAGCCTTTAGGCAGTTCGCTAATATCAGGGCTGTTGTGTCGCTTCCACCCCTCCCTAAAGTGGTCACATCCCCCTGCTTATTTTTGCCTAGGAAGCCGCATACAACAACGATTTTTCCATCTGAAAGTAGTGGCTCCAAATATTTCTCGACACGTTTACGGGTTTCTTCCATATCTGGTTTAGCATCCCTAAAGTTTGAGTCTGTTATTATCGGCCACTCCTCGTGGCTCGGCTCAATATAAACCACATCGGCCCCTAGAGCCTTAAGGGCTGCGCAGAATATGCGTACGCTTGTTCTTTCACCCATAGATAATATGTCCGCATAGTCTTTATCGCTTACTTCACCTATTTGCGAAATAATATTTACTAGGTTATTAGTTGTTTCGCCCATAGCGGAAACTACGACAACCACTTCTTTAAAGCCGGATTTAAGAATCATCTCAGCTGCCTTTCTTATTCTTTCCCCACTGGACAGGTCTGCGCCGCCAAATTTTACCACAACTCTTCTATTATCCATTAAGAGGATTCTTCACCTCTTAAAGTCCACCGAGCACATCATCCATACTATAGATTCCAGGCTTATCTTGCTTATAAATCCATTCGGCAGCATATAAAGCTCCCTGAGCAAAGACGCTTCTGGAGAAAGCTATGTGTTCGATGCGTATCATCTCATGCGGCCCAGCAATGATGACTTCATGAACACCTGGGACGCCGCCAGCGCGGATCGCCATGATTTCAAGTTCATTCGGCTTTCTAGCGTTTAAACCCTCACGTCCATAAACGGTGGAGGAGTAGCCTCTAACCTTAGAAATTATTTCACCCATCCTTTTAGCTGTTCCGCTCGGCGCATCTTTCTTACCGGAATGATGAGCCTCAATTATGCTGAAGTCGTAGCCTGATGGAAAAATCTTCATCATATGTAGCAGCTTAAAGAGCATATTTATTCCTATAGCGTAGTTTGGCGAAAAAACCGCTGGAACCCTTACTGAAACATAATCTTCAATCTTCCTCATCTGTTCAGCTGTGAAACCAGTTGTTCCCATAACTATTCTCTTACCCAGATCAGCCACAATTGGAAGGTTAATGACCTCAGCTTCAGGGGTGGTGAACGTCATGTATACATCTGCATTTGCAGCTGCCTCTATAAGCCTAGAAGGATCAACAATCTTAACATCTAAGTCGCAAACGCCTGCCTCCCTCAGCGTCTTACCTATATTCGGATCATCTTTTGCCGCAACTGCGCCGACTATTTTAAAGTTTCTCGCCACAGCTTCTCTTATTAATATGCTGCCCATTCTGCCGGTTGCGCCGGCAACGCATATTTTAATGCTCGTAGGCTAAACCCTCCAGGAACTTTTCATTGTAAAGCCTTTCATTCAGGTCGACATCGAAGAACCTTTCTATGGGCTTAAGAATTTCAGGATTTTTCTCATAGACGGCTCTGGCAGCGTTCAAAACTACTTTTAAGCCTTTCTTAGTCATCTTACCGAGGGGGCGTCTGCATGGCCCGGAAGGCATACCTAGAATATTCATTAGCGTTTTGTAGGGGAGCGGGTTTCTAGCTCTGCATGAAACAATGCCGTATGGGGTTTCCTCATCGGTTCTGACAGTTACGATTGAAAACAATTGTTTAAGGGACTCAAAGAGTCTTTCCGCCTCCCCGCTTCTTCCCTCAAGAATGGCTCTAGTGAGCTTCTGGGTTGCTCCAGGCGCCACGTTTGATGCGACCGAGATAACGCCGCTTGCACGTATCTCAGGATTCATCATCATCTCATAGGTTTTATCATCATCACCGGACAATATGTCGAAGTCTTCACCGCATAATTTTCTGGTTAATTTCATATTTTCAATATTTCCAGTAGCCTCTTTAACAGCCCTGACATTTTTAAACTGGGAATGTAAAATTGCAAGATCCTGCGGTAAAAGCTGCGTTCCAGTTCTGCCTGGAATAACATATGGTATAACTTGAACTTCCGGAAACATGCTTGCAACAGGCTCAACATATTCTCTTCTTATTTCCAAGGAGCTTGGGCCATTATAGTATGGGTCGACCAGCAGAACGCATCTGACGCCGAAATCATATATCTCCCTAGTCATCTCAATTGTTTTTTCTGTGCAATTGCTCCCAGTGCCGCCTATAACTACACATTTTTCACCCGCGACATCATAAACTTCCCTAATGACTTTTATGCTTTCCTCATGGCTTAAGGTTGGACTCTCACCGGTTGTTCCAACCGCCAGTAACCCGCTTACGCCCTCACTAACTTGAAACTCGGCGAGCCTTCGCAAACCCTCAAGATCAACCTCATAGTTTTTCTTCATCGGCGTTATTAGCGCCGTATAGCATCCTTCAAATTTATTTATTTCCATCCTCCATCACTTGTCTCGAGCATTTATTCTGGGAATTCCGGATCCAATTATTTATGTTTTTCGTTTTTTATTTATGAAAATCGTAAAATAAGCTAGGCGCCCCATCGCTGAATTTCGTAAAAAATATCTTAAAGGAGAACAATCTTTTAGGTGTGGATGAAATAGATTTAAAGATATTGAATATTCTGAGAGAGGATGCGAGAACCAAGTATGTGAAGATAGCGAAGATGATAGGTTTAACTGAGGGTGCAGTAAGGAGAAGAATCAAACAGATGAGGGATGCGGGCATAATAAAAAGGTTCACGGTGGAAACAGATATAGAGTTTGAGGGAATAGTCCTAATCGAGACGGAGCCGGCGAGAACTGAGGAAGTAACTCGAAGAATAAAGGGGATCGCGAATAAAGTTTTCGAAGTCTCCGGTGAATATGATATTGCAGCGCTAATTCAAACATACACCATTGAGGAGCTGAACAATAAAGTTGATGAAATAAGGAAGATTCCATGGGTGCTAAACACTAAAACTTTAGTAAAGCTTAAAAATTGAAGGCGAAGCGATAATGCATCTAGAGAGCCTTCAGAGCGCGGTATACCCTCTCATATGCGATGGGAAAATCCTCATCCCTAGAGAGAGAATCGCGTGAAACCCTATAGAACTCTACGAATCCATCAAAATCTTTCTTTCTAACAATTTCTTTCAATAGGTTGGCTTTAAGCATAAAATTTTCTAAATAATTAAGCGTATGTTCATTGTCAATCTGTATTGATGCATATAACATGGGATCCTCAGTCATTACGCCTTCACTAATGGCTAACTGCAATGTGAATGTTGTCCCACCTAGCTGCTTAAGGATCTGCATTTCCTCCTCACTTACCACAGAGGCGAAAACAATATTTATGAAATGCGTTAAAGCAAGCGTTAGAGCCATAACGCGATCATGCTTCTCACATTCCACTGTGATTATTCTGGCGCCTGGAAAAAGGCTTTTAGTTAAGGCCTCTTCAGCTGATTGATTATGCACTGGTATCAGCGCGATTTTTTCTCCAGATATCTCCTGTAATCCAGGCCCGAAAAGGGGATGTATTGATAACGTTCTCACTCCTTTTTCAGCGATCTTCTTTAGAACTGGCATAATCCTAGATTTAATAGAGGAAATTTCTGCAACAATCATTGGCTCCCTCAGTTCAGGAGATATTTCAGATAAGACCTTTGGTGTGACATCTATCGGTGTTGACACAAATGTTAAGTCAGCCATCCTGGCGGCTTCAACGTTATTGCTGGCTAATGTAACGCCTAAAGAATTAGCTATCACCCTCGCTTTATCAGCTCTCACATCTGATATTATAACTTCATGCCCTTGCTTAAGGAAGTATCGGGTGAACCATTCGCCCATTCTCCCCGCGCCGCCAATTATTGCAATGCGCAATTTTTAACCTCCAAATTAAGCCTTAATCTTTCCTCCCATTACATCTCTCTGTACCCGCTTTGATTCCTCAATTAGAAGATTTAGGAGCTTCAGCGAGAAATCCATATCTATATTATGCTCGCGACTTAATTCCATAACTTTATTCTTCAGCTCCTGCTCAACCTTAGAATCTTCAACCTCCATCCCTCTTTGAGCTTTTATTTCCCCTATTTTCCTAGCTAATGCAAGTCTCTCTCCTGAGAGGCGAATTATTTCGAGAGTTAATTTTGCTATTTTATTTCTAAGATTCTTTAAATCCTCATTTTCGCTCAAAATTATCCACCGATTTTTACGCTTTACTTGTAAAAATTGTTATGTTACGATAATACTTAATACTTGTGTTAACTATTATAGATCTAATGGTGAATTTGAAGATGCATCTGATCAATTTTAAGGAGCTATCTGGGCAGCAAATAATGGAAATTGTGGATAAGGGCATAGAGATCAAGCGCAACCCGGAGAAGTATCAGGATGCCCTAAAAGGTAAAACGTTAGCAATGATATTCCAGAAGACGTCGACTAGAACCAGAGTCTCCTTCGAAGTTGCAATGGCCCATTTAGGCGGACATGCGATTTATATGGATTGGAGAGCCACAAACTTCACCATAGCAGACATATATGATGAGACGCAGTATCTTTCACGTAACGTTGATTGCATATTAGCAAGGCTGATCAGGAACTCTGATCTGCAAGTCATGTCTAGAGCATCGCGTGTTCCAGTAATAAATGGTTGCGACGAAAAATATCATCCAACGCAGGCAATAGCGGATCTTATGACGATGAAAGAGAAAAGGGGGACGCTTAAGGATGCGAAGCTTGTTTATGTAGGCGTACATAACAATGTATGCAACTCTCTTATCGAGGCATGCACAAAGGTCGGCGTCAAAATAGTGACTGTTACACCTATCTTCAATGAGCCCTCAAGAGATGATGAACTATTGGAGAGCGCTAAGAGAACCGGTTTATATATATCCACGCTTGATCTTAAGGAGGCTCTTAAAGATGCTGACTTCGTTTATACGGATACATGGATTGACATGGAATTCTTTCAAGATCCAAAATACGCTGAAGAAAAAGAGAGACGGATGAAAATAATGATTCCCTATCAGATAAATAGGGAAAATTTAGCGGGAAGCAACGCGTGGATAATGCACGATATGCCGATTCACAGAGGATACGAGATAAGCTCCGATCTCATCGAAGATCCGAAATCAATTATATATGAGCAAAGCGAAAATAGATTATATTCGGCTAAGGCAATATTACTTAAACTTTTAGGCAAATATTAGCGGGCAAAAAGATTCTTGAACCCATAATCCTTAAATAATGGACTTAATCCAAGAATATTTTCAGCCTAAGGGTGCGATAATCTTGAGCGAGAAACAAAACGATTTCCTACTATTTGGGAAATGGAGCTTTGATGGCATAGAGGTTAAGGATCCGGGTCTTCAAAGATATATATCGCTTAAATCGATCCTTGTACCTCACTCAATGGGTAGGCATGAGCATCACAGATTCCAAAAATCAACTCTCAATATTGTTGAAAGATTAGTTAACAACATTATGCGACCTGGGAAAAATGCTGGGAAAAAATCCAGAGCCATAAAATTTGTGAAGAACGCTTTTGAAATAATTCATCTTCAGACGGGCAGAAACCCAATTGAGGTTCTTGTAAGAGCCGTTGAAAATGCTGCTCCATGCGAGGATACAACGAGAATCATGTATGGTGGAATAGTCTATCATCAAGCGGTCGATATATCACCTCAGAGAAGGGTTGATTTAGCCCTACGTTTCATAGCTGAAGGCGCAAGGTTGGCTGCTTTCAGCAATCCGAAACCCTTCGAGGAATGCTTAGCTGAAGAAATAATTCTGGCCGCAAATAAGGATATTAAGAGCTACGCTATACAGAAAAGAAACGAAATGGAAAGAATAGCTCTGCACGCACGCTAAACTCAGCATTTGGGCGAAAATATAAATCAAACATTACATGATCCTTTCCCCAGCATTGAAACAGTTAAATAAAACTTAACAATATTTCTCTAGAAATCAAAATTCGCCGTGGAAGAGCTAACCATGAACTTAATTGTGAAAAATGGAATCACATATGATCCCTTAAATGGAATAGATGGAGAAATAATGGACATATGCGTTAAGGATGGAATGATAGTTGAGGACCTTAATGAGCATGAAGCGCATGTAATTGATGCTTCCGGAATGATGGTGATGCCGGGAGGAGTTGACATACATACCCACATAGCTGGCTCAGAGGTTAATTCGGGAAGGTTGCTAAGGCCTGAGGATCACGCATATGATGTTGAACCTAGGAAAGCTATAACCAGATCAGGCGTCGGCCGCTCAATCCCTTCAACATTTGTAACGGGATATCGATATGCCAGAATGGGTTACACAATGATCTGTAATCCCTCCATGCCTCCGCTGGAAGCCAGACATACGCATGAGGAACTTGAGGACACTCCCATAGTTGATAAAGCAACATTCCCATTGCTGGGAGACTGGTGGTTTGTTTTAGAGCATCTCAGGGATGGGCTAATTAAAGAATGCGCCGAGCATGTGGCGTGGATGATTAACGCCACAAAAGGCTACGCGATTAAAATTGTTAACCCAGGAGGCTTAGAAACCTGGGGATTCGGCAGAAATGTTAAAGACTTGGATGATCCCGTGCCGAATTTCGGCGTAACTCCCAGAGAGATCATCCGGGGACTTTGCCTAGTGAATCAAATTATTAATTTGCCCCACACCATTCATGTCCATACAAATAGGCTTGGACAGCCGGGCAATTACATCACAACCATCGAGACTATGGATTGCGTGAGCGATCTGGCAAAAACGGAGGAACCGGTGATCCATATCACCCATTGCCAGTTCAGTGCCTTTAAGGGTGACAGCTGGCGAAATATGAGGTCTGGCGCTGAAGAGATTGCTAAGTATGTCAATCATCATAAGCATGTTACGCTCGATATGGGGCAGGTTGTATTCACCGATACAACCACGATGACGGCTGATGGACCATGGCAGTACACGCTTTACGAATTAAGCGGCAATAAATGGATTAACCATGATGTTGAAGTTGAAACTAGCTCAGGCATAGTGCCTTTCAGGTATAGGAGAAAGAGTTATGTGCATGCAACGATGTGGTCAATAGGGCTTGAACTTGCGCTTTTAATAGATGACCCATGGAGAATCTATTTAACAACGGATCACCCTAACGGCGCACCCTTCACGACGTATCCTAAAATAATATCTTGGCTTATGAGCCAAAGATCTAGGGAGCAGACTCTCAGGAAGATTAACAGTAAGGCTAGAGCTAAATCCTTGCTGCCAAGCATTGATAGGGAATACAATTTCTACGAGATTGCGATAGTTACTAGAGCCGGACAGGCTAAGGCTTTAGGACTGAAGAATAAGGGGCATCTAGGCGTCGGAGCGGATGCCGACATAGCAATATACAATGTAAATCCGAGAAAAATAGATCCATCTAGGGACTATAAGGCTGTTCGTAGGGCATTCTCCAGGACGGCTTACACTATTAAAGGCGGGGAAATAGTTGCTAGAGATGGCGAGATAGTTAAAGCCCCCGATGGAAAAATTTATTGGGTTAATCTTGAATTGCCCCTGCTTCCAAGCGATTCGTCCCCCTCACATTCAAATATCCTATCTGACTTGAGGAGAAAGTTCCGTGAATATTGGACGGTGGAATTTGATAATTACTTCATTCCTGAAAGATACCTTAAGGCTTCAGCTCCAATAAGAATTAAAGCGAGGTGATGGAAAATAATCTTCCATCTTATTCCAAAATATCAATTTAAAGTCCCAGTATACGCGGACTCTATATCGCCAGACATTTTTGATGGAAAAAGCTTAGATGAAATATTGGGGCTTAGAGTTTGGGAGGGAAACAGGAATCGCCCCTTAAGCGATCTCTTCAGCGTCAAGTGTGAGGAAGATGCTGAAAATGATAGCCTAACGATAAACCTCAGGGGAGACTTCAGTAAAGTTCGAAGGGTTGGGGCCGGCATGAGTAAGGGAAAAATAATCGTGAACGGTGACGTGGGCATGCATCTAGGTGAAAAAATGAGGGGGGGAGAAATAGTCGTAGAGGGAAATGCGGATTCATGGGCTGGAGGAGGAATGGAGGGTGGACGAATCGAGATAAAGGGTTCAGCGGGAGACTTTATTGGTGCACCCTACCGTGGGAGCATGGAGGGAATGAAGGGTGGAACAATAATCGTGCATGGCGACGCTGGCAGAGAAGTCGGATGTTCCATGAGAGGCGGGCTTATAAAGATCTATGGTTCAGTTAAGCATTTTGTTGGCGTAAGCATGAAAGATGGAACAATATTTGTTCAAGGGGATTGCGCCGGCAAGGCTGGGGCTGAAATGCTCAATGGAAGAATAATCATATGCGGGTATATACCCTCAATTCTCCCAACGTTTACAATAGACAGCGTAAGATCAAGCGTTGAGATTAACGGAGAAAGAATCTCCGGACCCTTTTACCGCTTTTTGGGCGATATTGCCGATAATGGCGAGGGGAAACTCTTTATTTCTAAAAATAAGAATCCGCACCTTGCTGCCTACGAAAAATATTTGCTGTAAAATAGTAAGCGGTTGAGGATGAAAATTGTCAGCTCCAAGCGTGAATAAGGAAGCCATAAAAGTTGTTAGGGAAATTTGTGAAAAACCGGAAAAATATAATGTAATCGTGAAGAGGGACGATTCAGGCGCTTGCATAATTGACGCGGGAATAAACGCTAACGGAGGGTTTCTCGCTGGTGAAGCAGTAACAAAAATTTGTTTAGGAGGGCTCGGTGAGGCTTACATATCATCAATATACATAGGTAATCTTGAATTTCCATCAATAACAGTATACACGGACTATCCGGCAATTTCAACATTAGGGTCACAGTTAGCCGGATGGAGGATAAAGGTCGGCGGATATATGGCCATAGGGTCCGGACCTGCTAGGGCGTTAGCCCTAAAGCCGAAAAGCATCTACGAAAGGATAGGGTATAAAGACAGGGCTGACGAGGCTGTTCTTGTGCTTGAAGCATCAAGTGAGCCGCCTAAGGAAGCTATAAAAATGATCTCTGATCTATGCGGCGTATCCCTTGAAAAAATCTTTCTGGTCCTCGTCTCAACTTCATCCGTTGCTGGTTTAACGCAGGTCTCTGGCAGAATCGTTGAAACCGGCATATATAAGCTCTACGAGATGGGTTTAAACCCTAATGCTGTGCGCTATGCTTGGGGGCAAGCGCCGATACCCCCATTTCATCCAGATAGCATTGAGGCTATGGGCAGAGCGAACGATGCGATACTTTACGGTGGCACAGCATACTATATTGTGAATCATCATGATGATGAATATTTAAAAAGTCTCGCTGAAAAAGCTGTTTCATCAGCATCAAAAGACTATGGGAAACCTTTCATAGAAATCTTCAGAGAAGCAGGGCAGGACTTTTATAAAATTGACCCGCAAATATTCGCTCCTGCCAAAATTGTTATAACAAATATGAAAACTGGAAGAACATTTACTTCAGGAAAAATAAATGCAGAAATTTTGCTTAAATCTGTAGGCATTATGGAGCCATAATAAAGCGGTCAGCCATATTGAAGATTTGCTCTAAACCTGGCTTTGATGAGCTATTGCAGATTCCCGTTTTCTCCTTGACATTCTTATAAGCAAGTCAATAACCTTGTTTTCAGCAGGTTTAACTCTAATTGCGCCAGCCGCTTCAGCTTTCCTGAATAGCTCCTCACCCTTCTCAGTGCGTATAACTGTGAGAGTCCAGCCTTCAAGCCCTAATCCTCCAGCGGAAATATCCGCTAATTCCGCGGAGAAATCTGGACACATGGAGCAGAATCCGCATGCGTATTCCTTAACATCCTTAAGCAGCGCCGTCTTGATCTCGCCGTTTCTCATCTTTAAAATTAATTTACCCTTTATATTCATCCTTAAGATTTCATTAGGCGTAATATGCATCTTTTCCCGAAGAAACTTCTCAACAAGTCCCTCATAGGTGAAAGATTCGCTGCAGAATAAACCTATCGAAATGCTCAATACATCAGCATACTTCTTTAATGGCAGCATTTGAATCCTTCTGAGAGCATGAATCTGACATGGGGTTCCAACAAAAATCACTTTCCCAATCTTTTTCAGAACAGCATCCTTTAAGGCAAGCATATTCGGAGAGTAAGTGTACCTTGTTCCGGCGCAATGAAGCACATCATCCCTGGAGAGAGCAAGCTTAGGAACGGCTCTTAACGGCTCGTTAGAGCTTTCCCCAGAGATTACGGCGCCATTAATAAGTCCATTTTCAAGCGCAAATAATAAAAGAGAGGTTACAACACCGCCATCTTGGCAAACGCCCATAACCTCATTATTTGTTGTCTGCGCCATAACTATGCGTTTGTAAATGCCGAATTCCTCATTAACACCACGCTCTCTGCCGAAAACGAAGCGCTCTGAAATATGCATTGAAAAATTAAATCTAGGGCAGATTTGGGCGCATATACCGCATGATTTACATTCGCTCACAACTTTAGGTCCATGCTCAACATACTCGAGGCAATTGAAGGGGCATGTCGCAATGCAAGCCCCGCATCCAACGCATATGCCCGGTTTGACGACAAACTTCTCTAAGCCTTCTTCAAAACTAATTTTCTGGACTGACATCCTTTCACCTTTTGTTTTCTTTTCCTTAAAGATTTACCCAGCAATTTTAAGTAATTAGAGTTTTAAATCCTTAAAATATAAGGTTTAATTGCGAAATGATTTGGGAATAGGTTGGGAAATAGCTTATTTGTGTGAATTAACAATTTAAATGATGCGGTTATGTTTGCAGCTGTATCCGGAGATATGAATGATGAATTTAGACGATTTATTCAATGGATCATTAAAAGTTAAATCTGATGATTTCCTAAATCTTATCGCTCAAGCTGATCAGATACTATCAAGAGAGGAAAATAATATAGGTGATTTAAGAATTACTGGTAGGCTTATCCATATGCCGCCCTCCGGGGAAGCGGTTGTTGTAGGGGACATCCACGGTGACCTTCTAAGTCTTAAGCATATACTTTCTGAAACGGAGTTTTTAGAAAAGGCTTCTCGAAGAGATAATATGCGCCTGGTTTTCCTCGGAGATTACGGCGATAGAGGAGCATATTCTCCAGAGGTTTACTATGTAATTTTAACCCTGAAAAGCATGCTTCCCGAGAAAATTCTTCTCCTTCAAGGCAATCATGAGGGTCCGGAGGATTTACTTGCTCACCCGCATGATCTACCTCACCATTTAAGGAGAAAGTTTGGCTCCGACTGGTTAACCGTTTATACGGAACTAAGCAGATTGTTCAGGCGCTTTTATACTGCTGTAATCGTAGAGGGGAAACTTATAATGCTCCATGGCGGTGTGCCCAGCGAGGCAAACGATTTAAATGATTTAGCCTTCGCATATAAAAAACATCCATTTGAGAGACACTTGGAGGAAATATTATGGAGCGACCCATTAGATGATATTAAGGGTAAATATCCGTCTCCACGCGGCGCCGGATTCCTCTTCGGTGAAGATGTAACTTCGAGATTTCTTGAGATCTTAAAAGTTAAGTTCCTAGTAAGGGGCCATGAGCCAGCTCAATATGGATATAAATTCAATCATGGCGGCAAAATCTTAACCATATTTTCCAGGAGGGGGGCGCCTTACTTCAATTCCCGCGCCGCATATTTAATTCTTAATCTGTCGAGAGACTTCAAAACCGCGAATGATCTCGAAGAATGCATTAGGAAATTCTAGAGGTCGCTTACTTCTAAAGATGATTTTCGTCAAGGATATTAAGGGCATTGATTCTTCCTTAACATGGGACACTAACGATGGGGGCGAAAAATGAAGCTAAGAGGTTTTTACACATCTACAATTGGAAGTTTTCCTCTGGACGATTCAGAGGCAAACAGGGAACGATGCCTGAAAGATTTAATCAGCCTAGGGATAGACTTTCCAGTTTACCCGCAGCTAACCGATATGGGTAAGCAGTTCCTAGACGATTTAGTGAAGCAGAATTGCGGAATAACTATGAAAAATGGCAGGTATATGCTTAGCGGTTCGGAGATAGAATTGGGCATTAAACCACCTGGGTTGGAACCATTTCAGTGGACTATAAAATATCTGAAGGAAAGAAATTTGAAGATGAATGTTAAAGCGGCTATAAGCGGACCATTCACATTAGCATCTTATATAGAAATAGGATTGGGAAGAAGCCTATTTAATACAGCCGTATCGAACATTAAGCTTGTGGATCGTCTTGCGCAGATACTCTCTGAAAGCTGCAGTGCCGCCTCGAAAGAAGCAGCTATGATCTCTATCGATGAACCTATTTTAAGCGTGATTGTTGGAAGAAAAATACCCTTCAAATATAGTGAAGAAGATATTATAGAGATACTTAATGCTTTAAGAGAGAAATGCGGGGAAACTCCTGTTGGAATACATGTCTGCGGCAGAATCTCGCCGGGGCTGGCAAGCCTTCTAATGAAAACCAACATGGACTTTTTAAGCCATGAGTTCCACGATACGCCTGAAAATATTGTAATTTTCAGTCCTAGGCATTTAAAGGAGTTTGGGAAAATTCTTTCAGTCGGCTGCGTATCAAGCAGAAACCCGCATGTAGAGAGCGTTCAGGAAATTCTGGATTTGATGATTAGGTTTAAAGATTACGGCGATTGTTTAATCTTTACGCCGGACTGCGGTTTCAGAAACCTCATTGTTGAGGGCTCCAAGGAGAAAGGTTATGATGTTGCGATCGGAAAACTTAGGAATATGGTTGAGGCAACCGTGAAATTTAAAGAGCTAATCTTAAAATGATGAGGTCTAATTACGTTATTAAACCGTTTTTCTGAAGTATTCTTCTGAACTCCTCCTCCCTTAACGATGCTTTTCTTCCGGATTCATAGAGACCTCTGATTTCCTCCATAATTTTCATAAGAGTTTCCATGTCGGGCTCTTTACCCGTAACTTCCATAATTTTATATTTCACTATCGCTTTGCCGGAATGCTTGCCTATTGTTAGCCTACGGATGTTCCCTACAAGTTCAGGCGGATAAGGCTCATATGTAGCTGGATCATTGAGGACGCCGTGTGTGTGAATGCCGGATTCATGGGCGAAAGCATAGGCGCCGACTATGGCCTTATTGGGTGGAACCGTGTAACCAGTTGCCTGACTTATGAATTCAGCCAGATGGGTTAGCTTACCTGTTTTTCCCTCAAATTTTCTGACGCCGTAATGCATGTAAAGGTTCATCAAAACTTTTTCTGTTTCAGCGTTTCCAGCTCTTTCACCTATACCGAGAAAAGTTGTGCTAAGATAGATTCTGTCCCAAATTCCAGAGGCAGCTCTAACGGCTGCAATAGTATTTTCAACAGCGTTTCCAAAGTCATCATGCGCATGGATCTCAATATCCCTTATTTTTGTTTCATACTTTATAGCTTTAATTTTCGCCGCGATACCGTTTGGCAAAGGAGCATTGAAGTCTGACAGCCCAATGCCGACGGTATCGCAGATCCTGTAGCATTCAGCCCCAGCCTCCGCAACGGCGTTAATAAATTTCCTCTCAAACTCCCAATCTGCCCTTGTGCTGTCCTCTCCATGAACGAAAACCCTTAAGCCATGGTCTCTAGCGGCATATTCAACAACTTCAACAACTCTATTTAGAAGGTCATCTGGGCTTTTCTCCGGCCATTTTGCCCTAAAATGTATATATGACACCGGATGGGAAATGCCGACTTCTTCAAAGCCACAGTCTATTGCATCGTCAATATCTTCCTTAACAGCCCTGCACCAGCCTGCTACGCGAGCGTTTAAGCCTAACTTTTTTATTAGCTTAAACGCTTCTTTATCAGTCCTCTGATAATGATGTAGCTCTATGCGTTCAACGCCGATCTCATCTAAGAGGCGGGCTATTTCAGCCGCATCCTTAGGTGACACTGCTAAACCGGGCATTTGCACGCCGTCTCTAAGCGTTGTATCATCTATTATCGGATCAGTCTTCAGAGATAGCTTGAAATAGAATCTTTCGAAATCCGTTTTCTCAATTAATCCCAAATGCTGCTGGTTCATACGGATGCTTCCCCCAATTCACGCATTTTTATCATGATGAAGCCGAGGGCGGATGAAATATTGAGATTAATGTCTCAGTACGAACAACATTCGGATGCTGCTCAACCATTTCATAAATTATCTTCTGCAATTCTTCGAGGCTGCTTGCTTCTATGACGACGACAGCGTCGTATCTTCCAAGAACAGAGTTGGCCATTTTAACTCCCTTTATACGCCTTGATCTAACGATTTCTTCAGATGTTCCAGGCTTCATTTTGATGAGAACGAAGGCCCTTAAAACTTTCCTCCGTAAATCTCTGCTTGTACCCATCCTCAACAAACCTCGAGTTTCGTTTACTCCCTCGGGTTATGGCTTAGGACCAATGAAGTTTCAGTATGAATAATGTCAGGGTCCTTCTCAATAATATTATACAATATCTCTTTTACGCTCTCCAGATCAGGCGCCTCAATAATTGCTATTACATCAAACCTCCCATATATGGCGTCAGCTTGAGCTACTTCCTTAACCTTATTTTTTATTCTTTTAGCAACTTCTATCGATGTTCCAGGCTTGGTTTCAATAAATATATATGCCCTCACCCATTCACCTCCATCCCATTTTTAAGCATTGCGATCTAAACCTGTGACCTTAAATTAACAATCTATATATTTTATTATCTCCCAGGGGGTTACATATAGGCAATATTGGTTCCACTCATTCGTCTTATACTCTATGAATGCATCGAATATGTGGCTTCCAAGGGTTCGATGGATTACTTCGTCGCTTTTCATCTCATCAATCGCCTCCTTTAATGTCGTCGGCAGCTCCTTTATACCCAGATATTTCCTTCTTTCTTCAGGCATCTTATAGATGTCCTCATCAACCGGGTCTCCGGGATCAATCTTCTTTTTTATGCCGTCAAGACCTGCCATTAAGAGACATGAGAATGCTAAGTAAGGATTACATGAGGGATCTGCGCCTCTATATTCGACGCGTTTGTGGGATGCATATTGCGGTCCCCTATAATAGACTGGTATTCTAATTAGCGCGGATCTGTTTCGACGTGACCAAACGACGTATATCGGCGCTTCAAATCCGGGAACAAGCCTCTTATATGAATTTACTGTTGGACAGCAAATTGCCGTTAAAGCCCTTGCATGCTCAAGTAAGCCTCCGATGAAATATCTTCCAGTTTGGCTGATCTCGGCATATTCATCGTTCTCATCATACATGATGTTTACACCGTTTCTCCATAGCGATATGTGAGTGTGCATCCCGCTTGCATTATCAAGATAGATGGGTTTAGGCATGAAGGTTGCTATTAAACCATATTTTTTGGCAACATTCTTGGCTACAAACTTGTAGTATATTGTTCTGTCAGCAATTTCAATCAATGAGCCATATTGGAAGTCTATTTCAACCTGTCCGGCTGTTGCAACCTCATGATGATGCTTCTCAACCTTAAAACCGAAATAGTCTTCAAGTATGGTGGAAACCTCATTCCTATACTCGGTCGTAGTGTCCTCGGGCGGAGGCTTCCCATAGGCTTCTCTAGGCCTGAGAACATAGCCGCCGCTTGATATTTCAGGTGATTGGGGAATAACTCTAGGTGCACCCCAGGAATCGCCCTCCCCTCCCTTTGGACTCACCCAGAGATCCCAAACGAGTTTTGTAGGGTCTATTGAGGAGAATATGAAGTGCTCCAGCTCCGGGGCGATGTAGGCGGTGTAACCCATTTCAGCCGCGGATTTGGCAGTTCTCTTTGCGACGTAGCCTCTGGGATCAACCTCAGAGGGTTCTCGACTTCCATATGCCTCGCAAACATCACCTAGGACAATAGCGCTTTTCTGCTCTTCGCTGCTAGTCCAGGGTAGCACAGCCAACGTTCTCGGGTCAGGTATTAAAACCATGTCTGATTCATCGATGGATTTGAAACCCCTCACTGATGAACCGTCGAAACCTAAACCGGACGTGAAGGCGTCGCCCTCAATAAAATCCTTTGCTGGGATAACTATGTCCTGCATTAAGCCTCTTATATCGACAAATGACGAGTGGACCCATCGAACCCTATTGGCTTTTAAAATTTCAATGGCCTTTTTAACGGATTCTTCAAATGATTCGCTGTAAGTCAATGGCTTTTCACCGTTATTCAATAATTTGTTTTTTATTTACATACTTGTATATAAATATTTCGTTAATCTTGAATAATTTTTAAATAAAAGGGATATTTATTGAATAATTGTTCAATGAGGGATGCTGATGCAGTCGGAGAAAATTAACGAAATAGATCTTGAAATAATTAAGTTGCTGCAGGAGGACTCACGTATAAGCTTCAACAAAATTGCCCAGAAACTCGGGATATCCGTTGGAACAGCATACAATCGCATTAAGAACCTTGAGAATATGGGCGTTTTAAAAGGCTATACAGCGCTTGTTGATCCAGCAAAGGTTGGATATGGAATAACAGCGATGATACTCATTCAAGCTGAGGGAGCCCGCTTAGTAGATGTGGAAAATGAGATTGCAAAGATGGATAATGTTGTTTCGGTTTATGATATAACCGGAGATTTCGATATAGCTGTGATTGCTAGGTTTAAGGATAGATACGGCTTAAATTCCTTTGTTAAAAAAGTTTTATCTATGCCATATGTGAAGCGAACAGTTACAAGCGTTGTGTTAAATGTAATTAAAGAAGATTTTAGAGTTAAAATTCTGTAGTGGATCTAAAACAGCAGGGTTATTTAACAATTCAGCTCGGCATGCTGGCTGCCTAAACTCTTTGAGATTATATAACTTTCAGCAGATCTGAGCGGGTTATTATTCCAACTAGTTCACCCTTTCTTGTCACTAGAACGCCTGGATGTATCTCCAGAAGAGGCCTCACTACGCTGATGTCAGTGTCTTCTGATACTGTAGGAAGGGGAGGCTCCATAATTTTTTCAACCTCTTCATCAGCTATGTTCGGGCTTAGATTCCGCACAATTCCCTCTTCAGTCACCATGCCTATAACTTTACCTTTGTCAACAACCGGCATTTGTGAGATCCCATACTTCACCATTATTTCGCTAATATTCCGTATTTTCTCCTTCGGCGTTGTTGTGATAACCTCTCGAGTCATTATTTCACCGCATTTTTTTCCATGCCCGCTAGTTAATATTTGCAGTATTTTGTTAACTGTAGATAATCTGGGATCAACCTTTCCGCTTTCTATCTTTGCTATATGAGCCTGTGAAACTCCAACCAGTTTGGCTAATTGACTTTGGGTTAATCCAGCCTCCAGCCTCATTTTTTTAAGCATTAATCCTGTTATTATCAAAAATAATAACCTCCAGTTATAATGCTCATAGATATAATCCGCTTACAGCCATATTTATTTTTCTATTTCAGAATGCCAGAGCTGTAGACAAAAAATACACCATAAAAGTTAATAGAGTGTATGCTGTAACAAATAACAGCATATTAATTTGAGGAATAATGGTGAAAACCAGTAATTGGGATTATGGTTCTGGCGCGCTCATCATTATTGTCGTATTTATAGGTCTCGCAGCAGTAATTTACGGCTTAAGCATCATTCCCTTCGATTTTCTTACGCTTCCATCTTGGATCCTTTGTCCCTTAGGCGTTTACACTATTATTTATGCGCTGATCACCCGTAAGAATCCCATTTATTATTTTGTTTGGGGTTCAATATTATTCGCTTTTGGCATGGTATCAGCGTTATATAAAATAGTAAACCCGATTGTTATTTTAGGTGCTCTTTTAATTGTAATTGCGGTTACAGGTTTAATTTCACGTGGGAGGCGAAAAGTTGAGCGATAAAAATTACCTAGAGAAGGTTCGTGGGGAAATGAGTCTTCTGGAGAGAATTATGAGTTATATTCCGGGATATAGGGGATATAAAGAAAAAGAGTTAAGGAGAGAAAGCGACCGGCTTGTTAGGATGGAAGCCGTGAATAAACTTAAATCTGCGAAGATGATTTTTAGAAAAAAACTTGCAAACCCATCGGTTGCTCAGATGCTTTCTGGAGAGGATGCCTACAGATTTGAGGCTTTTCTCTCTCGCCTTGATAGAGTTACTCAACGTGTAAATAAAGCAGCAGCTGGATATGCTGGAATATTTGATGCCGTTAAAGTTAGGGAGGATAAGCTTAGCATGGTCATTCAGCATGATTTAGGCTTAATAGAGAGAGCCGAGTCCATAAGGGCTGATGTTGAGAAGGTCGCCAAAATGGAGGTTGGCAAAGAAGAGTGGAAAAATGCGATGGACGAGTTAATCTCTAAAGTTGAAGAGCTCGACGGGTTTATCGATCAAAGATCAGAGATTCTTAGGGGATTAAGCGTATGATTTAACCTTTCATGCTAGGTTGGAGCAAAAAGGAAGGCGAAGATTGAATGCCGAAAGTTATTGAGTGGGTTGGAGCAAGAGAAAACGATATTGTTTGGAGATATCCTTCAGAGGAGATAAGTTGGGGAGACAATCTTATAGTCCATGAATATGAAGCCGCTGTCTTCTTTAGGGATGGAAAAGCCTACGATGTTTTTAGGGCCGGTCGCCATGTTTTAACAACCGCAAATCTCCCATTGCTAACTAAAGTTCTTTCCACAATCGCGGGATTCGATAAAATTCCCTTTAGATCCTCAATAATCTTTATCTCATTAAAGCAGTTTCAGGGAAGATTTGGGGCTCAAACCCAGACAAAAGAATTAGCTCCGCTAAAATTCTATGGAAGCTTCTGGTTCAGAGTTGAGGAGCCGAACCTCTTTGTCAACGAGGTGGTAGGCGGCCAAGGGCTTTTCAGCACAGATGCTCTTCAGGGCTTTCTAAGAGGCTATTTCAATGAGAGGCTTATCGACACGCTCAGTCAATACTCTCTAGTAGATGTTTATGGAAAACTTGATGAAACTAGCCTTCTAGCGAAAAACATTCTTTTCGATACTTTTTCAAGGATAGGTCTTGAATTAATAGATGTGAAGTTTGAGGGCATAGATACAACTCCCGAATGGAGAGATAGACTCTTCTATTTAAGAACAGGGATATCTGCAGCGGAAGTCCTTAGAATGGAAACCATCCAGAAGTCAACCGAAAGTCTTTCGAAGAGCCCTGGAGCAGCTGTTGGGGCCGGAGTGGCAATAATCCCGCCTCTCTTCCAGCCACCTGCAGCGCAACCCATGATATTATGCCCCAAATGCGGCTTTCAAAACCCGCAGACGGCAAAGTTCTGCAACAACTGCGGTGCACCGCTGCAGGCGGTTGGCGGGATTAACTGCTCCAAATGCGGAACCTTAAATCCAGCTGGAGCAAAATTCTGTAATAACTGCGGAAGCCCACTATATGCTGTGAGTAAATGTCCAAAGTGCGGAAGCGAAATTCAAGCTGGAGCGAAATTCTGCCCCAACTGTGGGGAAAAACTAGCTTAACCACTGAGGGCCCATTCGTCTGAGAACAGACGATTTGGAAAATTCATCTTCACATAATTCTTAGCTTGAGCTATGAAGAAATGAATTTACATTTGTTCTTTCAGGCTGATGGAACCGCTAATTAAGCGTGTGTTCTGAAAAAAGGATATATATTATAATACATATCATTAAAAGAATATTATACCGCAAATTATATATTTATTAATCTATAATTCTTTCAGAATGTTTAGCAGACGGATGTGCGCGTATGGAAAATATCGCGATTATTCCATTAAAAGGTATTCCCCTTGAAGAGCAGGAAATAGAAATCGTGGAGAGAAAAGGGCTTGGGCATCCGGACTCAATATGTGATGCAATAATGGATGAGGTTTCGGTGAATCTAAGTAAAGAATACCTAAATAGATTTGGCGCGATAATGCATCATAACATTGATAAGTCTCTGCTTGTGGCTGGCGAAGTTGAGGTAAAGTTTGGCGGAGGTATTGTGAAGAAACAAATGAAACTCATATTTGGCGATAGAGCAACATTCAAGGTTGATAAAGCAAAGATTCCAGTTGCCGATATAGCCGTGCAAACAGCAAAGGAATGGTTTAAGAGAAACTTGCGGTTTGTAGATCCTGAAGAGCACGTGAGATATCAGGTTGAAATACAGCCTGGCTCTCAAGCCCTCACGGACATATTTAGGCGGGGAGGCAGAGTTCTAGAGGCGAATGATACATCCGCAGCTGTTGGATGGGCGCCATTAACCAAAACTGAAAGGATGGTTCTCAGCGTAGAGAAATATCTCAATTCAAGGGAATTTAAAAGCATGTTTCCCGAAACTGGAGAGGATGTCAAAGTCATGGGCTTCCGTAGGGGTAACGATCTAAATTTGACAATTTCCATGGCGTTCGTTGACCGTTTCATAAATAACGAGGAAGAATATTTCGATAGAAAAATGGCGGTTCTTGAGAGTATAAACAAATTTATTGAAGGCAGAAATAACGATGTTTTTGAGAAAGTTCATGTGGAGTTAAATACGCTCGACGCTCCCGGCAGGGGTGTAGATGGGCTCTATCTGACCGTGCTCGGCACAAGCGCTGATGGAGCTGACTCCGGGCAGGTTGGCAGAGGAAATAGAGTGAATGGGCTCATATCGCTGAACAGGCCTCAGTGCTCTGAAGCTGCCGCTGGTAAAAATCCTGTTAGCCACGTAGGCAAAATATATAATCTTCTAACCCACAGGATTGCTAATGAGATTTGCAATAATGTTCAAGGTGTTAAGGAAGTATACGTTTGGATGTTAAGCAAAATTGGGCAGCCGGTGAATCAGCCAGTTATAACGGCTGTGCAATTAATTGCGGAAGCAAACAGGTCGTTCGACAGTATAAAAGGAAAAGTTAAAGAAATAGTTGAGTATGAATTGGAAAATATAGATAAATTCACGATGGAACTGGTGCATGGAAAAATCCCAATATGCTAAATTCTGAACAAAATGCCAATTATTCACTATTTTGAAAGATTGCGAGGAGGATTTCGTATAGTAAAATAGCCTAGATGATAGTGATGGAATGAAAAAGATGAGACAGGTTATGCTTCCACAAATTTTTATATATGTGCTAATGAAAAATTGCGATTGCCAGTACTCTCTAAATTATAATGTTTAATTTTTATTTAAAGATCAACAAAAGACTTAATAGTGAACGCAGACTTATCGAAAAAATATTTTGCAGTTTAGAGGCTAACTGGTTAGGGCGTGAGAATATTGAAATATAGAAAGTTCGGCCGATTAGATTGGAGTGTTTCTGTACTTGGCTTCGGCGCTATGAGGCTGCCGATAATTGGAGGAGACCAGAGCAAAATAAACGAGCCTGAGGCCATAAAAATGATTAGGTATGCCATAGATCACGGCGTGAACTATATTGATACGGCATATCCATATCACGGTGGAAACAGTGAAGTTGTTGTTGGTAAAGCATTAAAGGATGGATACCGCGAGAAAGCCAAAGTTGCAACTAAGATGCCTATTGGAAGGATCAACACTAAAGAAGAGCTTAACAAAATTTTCGATGAGCAGCTTCGGAGGCTTCAGTTTGACTATATAGATTTTTATCTTCTACATGGGCTAAATAGGGATAGTTGGCGGAAAACTTTGGAGCTAAACGTGCTTGATTGGGCTGAAAGACAGATGGCTGATGGCAGAATTAAACATCTTGGGTTTAGCTTCCACGATGAGTTTGAGATTTTCAAGGAGATAATTGACAGTTACAACTGGGACTTCTGTCAGATCCAATATAACTATGTGGATAACGAGAGCAGTAGGCAAACGCCCGGAACCGAGGGGCTTAAGTATGCTGCCTCAAAGGGGCTTGCGGTTGTGATTATGGAGCCAATAAAGGGCGGTTTACTCGCTGTTACACCGCCGAAAGAGGTGCAGGCTATATGGGATGAGTCTGAAATTAAAAGGTCTCCGGTTGAATGGGCCCTTCTTTGGGTTTGGAATCACCCTGAAGTTTCCGTTGCCCTAAGCGGGATGAGCACCATGGAGCAATTAATTGAAAATATTCAGTTGGCTAACCGCTCAGGACCAAACATACTTACGCATAAAGAGCTAGAGATCATTTATAAGGTGAGGGAAAAATATCTCCAGTACGGCTTTGTAGGATGCACTGGATGCCGATACTGCATGCCATGCCCCCAAAATGTAAGCATACCTGAAATCCTAGCCTTTTATAATGAGGTTCTTAGGGCCGCCAGCGAGATGCAGAGACGCGAAGTTATCGAGAAATATTACGCAACTGTTCCGCAGGATAAGAGGGCTGATGCATGTATTAATTGCGGCACATGTGAAGGAAGATGCCCCCAAAAGCTGCCTATCCGTGGGCTCCTCTCAAGAGCCCAGTGGATGCTAAGACCGCCCCAATGATGACGTCCTGAAACTGCTGAAAACGGCTTTATATGTTCACGATAGTCTTATAAAAAGAAAAAGCATTTTTTACTTATATGGCCAATAAAACTGTAACCTTGACAGGAACCGCTATACTCGCAGCGTTAGTTGTTATTTTTGATTACTCAATGAAGTATTCTGGATTAAAAATAATTTTTCCTTGGCTTCCATTCCTTAAGTTTGACTTTACAGGTGTGCCTATCTTATTGTCCTTCTACATTTTAGGCTTTTACTCAAGCATTTTCACTTCAGCAGTCGCCCTTTTCGCAATTCTCGCTAGAAGCGGTGACCTTGTGGGGGCTTCCATGAAAGCCTTAGCTGAATTTTCCACGGTTGTGGGGGTTGCGTTTGCCATAAAATCTATTCCCAAATTTAAGCGGAGCGTTCCCATCATTTTCGGGGTTTTATTTAGATGCGCAGTTATGTTTTTTGCAAACCTACTTATCCTTCCACTTTTCACTTCAACATTGTTTATGGCTGTTCTGCTACAGAGCCCCCTTATAGCAGTATTTAATATAATCCAGGGTTTCATAAGCGTTTTAGGCGGCATAATCCTTAAGGAAGCGGTTATAAAGAAAATTCCAGCATTTAGGAAATAATGGAGCATCTTGAATGGCGCGCAAGTTTCAGGGATGAATATTAATTCTTTATCTTCTTCTTTAGTCTCAGAATGTTCTTTTCATCCCGGATTCTGATTAAATTTGCATCCTTTAATTCTATGATAACTATTTCTGCCAAATATAATGTTCTGCAGCCTTCTTCCAAGTGTCCTGCATATGCGTATTCTTGATCCGACACCACTCCGTGAAGGTGCGGTTTGCCATCGGCTATTATGCCCATTATTGAGGCCAATTCTAAGGGTTTGTCCTCCCAACGCTTGAAGAATTCCTTTGGAGGATAACCGGTTGTTGTAACCATATGCAGAACGCATCGATCAAGCGTTCCAATGGCTGAAATAATTACAGCGTCTTTTATTTTTTCTTTGCTCACCAGCTCATTTATGCTCTCCAAGATATAATCGCCAGGGTCAAGCCGAAGTAGAAATATTCTGCCCACATCTGTCGAAAAGTATTCCATAACGACCACTCAAAGCCCGTTTACTTTTCATAATAAAGAAGTTCTACTATGGCCCCTAAGCTTTTTCGGGAATCTAAGTATATGTAGCCGCCGCCCTTAAAATGTCCCTTCTGCTCTTCCGATGCGCCGGTTTCTAAAAGTTTTCGTGTAGATTCATCAACATTTTCCGTTATAAATGCTATGTGATGAATCCCGTTGCCATGCGTTTCGAGGAAATCCTGCCATGTGCTCGGTCCATCTATGGGTTGGATTATCTCTAGGACTATGTTCTCTAGCTTAAAGAATGTTAATTTAGCCCTTCCCTTCGATGCTTCGCCCCTAAACATCATATGGGTGGACTCCCAATCTTCAGTTTCAATTATCGGCGGTTCATCTACCCCCAATAGTTTAGCCCATGCCGCCCTTACTTTTTCTATATCGCTCACAACTATGCCAACCTGAACAATATTTTTGAATCCCATAAACCCACCTTACTTCTTCGCTATTGCCTTATAGGAGATTTATACCCAGTTTTTCCAGATAAGGCTTTTGAGAATTTTTATCCAGCATTAACTGTTTATTAGCTCTTTCCAGCACTTGATGAGATATCTTTCTTGGGACTACTACAACGCCGTCATCGTCGCCAACTATCACATCGCCGGGGTTGACGGTTACGCCTCCTATTAAAATTGGGATATTTACATTTTCGGGGGGAACCTCCAGCCTGCCCACAACTTCGGTGCGACCCCTACTTCTACAGAAGACTGGAAATCTTATGCGCTGAATTTCCCATGTGTCTCTGCAGCCTCCATCTAGGACTACACCTTCAACACCCTTGGACTTAGCAACTAAAGCTATCATTGAACCCCAGAAGCCTACGTTTGTACATCCCGCTGAGTTTATTGCTATAACCGTTCCTGGACCGGCAAGCCTCATGAAATTGTCGTAGTTGGCTCTAGTTCTATACCATTCTTCAGCATACCTGTCATATTCCTCTGGGCTAATGAGGGGCATTTCCTCCTGGACTTTTCTGGCTTGAACTGTTATTGCGAAACCCGCCATCTTTATCCCTGAATATAGTGGCGCTATTTCATGTGACACTAAAGTTTTTTCATGTATGCCAAAGCGATCCAGAGCATCTACAACATCAGCAACCCTGACAAGTTTATATTTCTCCACCAAATTTAGGTCGAACATTATTTTCACCTTCAATTCAGAATAATTTAAGTATTGAATGCATGCTTGAAAATATATTTAAGGATTCAGATCTGCCTCCCACACATATGCTGCATTAAGAGGTTCAATATGATTAGGGTAGCCCACTCTGAGGGCGTAAACATATATTGCCCCGAAAATGGCAGATTTTCATTCTTCAACAGCCCATATTTTGCGCATCAAAGCTGCACTGGCGTAGATATATATCCCGACGCATGGTTTAACAATGCCGCTCCCTCCCCAGTCAGCGGGGAAATTATAGGGATAAGGGAGGTTAACCGATTCCAGCATAGGGATTTCGAATGCTCAGATAAAGATTATGTTATTCTCATAAGAAGCCTGGAAAACAGAGATAAAACGGTGAAGATTCTCCATGTAAAGCCTACTGTTAAGGTTGGCGACAAAATAAATGTTGGTGAGAAAATAGGGATCCTTATAAGATCCGGTTTCTTCGATTTTTGGACCGACCCGCATATTCATGTTGAGGTTAGAAATCCTGAAGATCCCATACGTGCAAGAGGGGG